>ERZ824600.3232-NODE-3232-length-15869-cov-14.412419_pt1 | contig 15869 bp, 12 predicted proteins | sample MGYA00519933_ERZ824600 | MGnify/ENA primary metagenome ERZ824600 (study PRJEB31778, sample SAMEA3449178) | human gut metagenome | biome: human gut; feature: human-associated habitat; material: faeces | place: United Kingdom | collected 2010/2012 ... | reverse complement strand
GCATCCTGACCGTGAGCAGCATGTGGGGCCAGACCGGCGGCAGCTGCGAGGTGCACTACTCCGCTGCCAAGGCGGGCCTGATCGGCCTGACCAAGGCCCTTGCCAAAGAGGAAGGGCCCAGCGGCATCACCGTGAACTGCGTGGCTCCGGGTGTCATCGACACCGATATGATGGCTGCCTTTACGGCAGAGGATAAGGCTGCGCTGGCCGAGGAGACCCCCGTGGGCCGCCTGGGCAGCGCGGACGAGGTGGCGCAGCTGCTGGTGTTCCTGGCAGGCGAAAGCGCCGGTTACATCACCGGGCAGGTGTTCGGTGTGAACGGCGGCCTGGTGATTTGAACCATCCCGCAGCGGCAAAACTTATGATACGATATCACTTACGGCGCAGCCAGCGCCGCGGTGAAAAGGAGAGAGCGAAATGGGCATGACTTTGAAGGAACTGTTGACGAAGGGCGAAGGCACCCTGACGGCGGGCGAGGCCAAGACACTGGCTTCCCAGTGCCGGATGGATGTGGAAACGCTTTACACGCTTCTGGAGGAGCGCGGCATCAAAATTCTGGATGACGAGGCCGACGGTGACACCAGCCTGGATGTGGAAGGCATCATGGCAGAGGTGGAAAGTGCCGAGGCAAACAGCGATGAGCTGGGCCTGGGCGATGAAAATGAGGACGACCCGGCAGAGGAGAACCCCGCAGACTTGAAGGCTGCCATGGATGAGCTGCTGGATGACCCTGTGAAGAACTACCTCAAGCAGATCGGCCAGATCCCGCTGCTGAGCGCGGAGCAGGAAGTGGACCTGAGCAAGCGCATCCACGCCGGTGCCGAGGCTGCCCACATCCTTCAGGCCGACCGCCAGAAGTACGGCGCGCCTGAGTACATCAAAAAGAACAGCGCCCGCTTCTCGTTCGAGGAGGATGAGAACAGCCGGAGCTATACCGAGGATCTGGACGAGGACGGCAACACCAAGTCCAGCGAGGACGACGAGGAAAAGGCTGCCGAAGAGGAAGCCATGGAGGCCGTGGAGAACGGCCCCCTGACGGAGGAGCGCCGCCAGGAGCTGCTCAAGATCCGCCGCGACGGCCTGAACGCCCGCCGCAGCCTGAGCGAGGCCAACCTGCGTCTGGTGGTCTCCATCGCCAAGAAGCATGTCGGCCACAACCTGGCGTTCCTGGACCTGATCCAGGAGGGCAACATCGGCCTGATCAAGGCCGCCGAGAAGTTTGACTGTGACCGTGGCTTCCGCTTCTCCACCTACGCCACCTGGTGGATCCGTCAGGCCATCACCCGCGCCATTGCGGATCAGGCCCGCACCATCCGCATCCCGGTGCACATGGTCGAGACCATCAACCGGATGCGTCAGGCCACCAACCAGCTGGTCTACCAGAACGGCCACGAGCCCACCCCCGAGGAGCTGGCAAAGGCCATGGATATGAGCGTGGAGCGCGTGCGCGAGATCCAGCGCATGGCGCAGGAACCCGCCAGCCTGGAAAGCCCCGTGGGCGAGGAAGAAGATTCCTCCCTGGGCGATTTCGTGGCCGACGAGAACGCCGAGGCCCCCGGCAAAGCAGCGGACCGCGCCATGGTGGCCCAGCAGATCAATCAGGCCCTCAAGAGCCTGACTCCCCGTGAGGAAAAGGTCATCCGCCTGCGCTTTGGTCTGGACGATGGCCGCCCCCGCACGCTGGAGGAGGTGGGCCGCGACTTCGGTGTTACCCGTGAGCGTGTCCGCCAGATCGAGGCCAAGGCCATCCGCAAGCTGCACAGCCGCAAGTGCCTGGCCCTGCTGAACGGCCTGATTGAGTGATCCTGAACTTACCGCTATGAGAAAGAGCCCCTGCCGGTCTATTCCGGCGGGGGCTCTTTTGGTGGTGTACAGATCAGCAGCTGCGCAGCAGAAAGGCCATATAGAGTGGAAGGGTCAGGAGCGGCCCGTTTTTCCCGATATTATAGTCTCCGAGCTTGATCGCATGGGATACATGATATTTTTCAGGGTGGTTGAGGATCGTCTTTGTGCTTTTGACATTTCCGGAGCGGGCCTTTACCTCTACAAGGGTGCATTCCCCCTGATAACGGATCACAAAATCCACCTCGAGGCCGGAATCCTTGTGGAAATAGTAGAGCTTGCGCCCCATCTTGGTGAAGATATCGGCGATCAGGTTTTCAAAGATAGCGCCTTTGTAGCCATAGAGGTCGCCTTGCAGGATGTCAAACTGCGTTCCGTCCTCCAGCATGCTGACGAACAGGCCGGTGTCGCACATATAGACCTTAAAGGTATCCTCTTCCGCGTTCCCATCCAGAGGCAGCTCGGTAATGGATAGATTGTGGCACCGTGTGATGATACCAGCATCCTCGATCCACTGCAGGCTTCCGGCATATTTTGCGGAGGTGGAGCCTTTTTTTACAACGGAATATTGAAATTTTTTGTTTTCCTTGGCAAGCTGGCGGGGAATGGACTGGAAGCACTCCTTGATGCGGGACTTATCCTTTTTCTCCGCGTACTTTACCATGTCGTCCTCATAGGAACGAACGATGTCCCGCTGGATACGCAGGACCTCATCCATCTGCCTGCTGGTCACAAAGGTCTGGACAGCATCCGGCATTCCTCCCACAACGGTATATTGGAGCAAAAGCTGCCGCATCCGGTTGTGCAGCGCTTCCGGCACAGGGGAACCGGAGTCCAGAGACCTTTGCAGCAGCGCAATGACAGGTTCGGTGATGTCATTGGCCCATAAGAATTCTTCAAAATCCAGTGGGTACATTTCAAGAACCGTCTCCGATCCGACAGGAACGGATCTTGGTTCCTTGCCGTAGCCCTTTACGCCCAACAGGGAGCCGGTGCCAATCACGTCATAGCGACCGTCGATGCGGAAAAATTTCAGGGCCGTCCGGGCTTCCGGGCAATCCTGGATCTCGTCCAGGATCAGGATCGTCTGGCCTGGCTCAAAAACAGCATCCTTGCCAAGAAGAGCAGAGAGCATCATCACGATGTTGTCGATCTCCAAAGAACCGGAAAAGACAGAAGCATAATCTGGATTCTCGAAGAAATTGAGGTACACTGTGTGTTTGTAATTCTTTCTGGCAAATTCCAATACAGAAAAGGTCTTGCCGCACTGACGGCAGCCCTTGATGATAAGCGGCTTCCGGCCGGGCGTGTTTTTCCATGCAAGCAGCTGGTCTGTGATCTTTCGCCTTAACATACCGTTTCACTCTCCCGAAAATAAATGATCCTGCATCTATTATAAAAGAAAAAGATAACTTTTTCAAGGGACTTCTTTGCGATAACTGAAGCTTTTTCAAGCGACTTTTTAACAGAAGAAACAACTTTTTCAAATGACTTCTGCGCAGGAAAGTGGATCTGCCGCAGCGCGGTTATAATTCCTCTGCCCGCCCCATATATTCTTTTCAGAACAAAACGGGTGGGAGGGAACGGCATGTTTGTGGTAACGCTGAACAAGACGAGCTTGAAAAAGGTGGGGGCCGGTGCGCTCTGCTGTGCGCTGGTGATCTTCAGCGCCTTTCTGGGGCGGTACATCAGCACCCGCACGGTGGCGGCAGCGGCCGGGGTGAACCGGATCGAGAGCGCGCAGGACATCCAGACCTGGTTCACGGGCTACGGGCTGGATGTGGACGGCACGTCCATCACGGCGGATAAGGTCAAGATCCCCCGCAAGTGGGACGACAGCTTCTCGGCCTTCAACGGGGTGGTACAGCAAAGCGGGATGGATCTTACCCGCTACAAAGGGAAAACCGTGGAAAAGTGGACCGCCCTGATCCCGGCGGCCAGTAGCGGAGAGACCAGCCGCTACGGTGTGCTGCTGGTCTACCGCAAAAAGGCTGTGGGGGCCTACCTGCTGGAAAAGCCTTCAGGCACGGTGATCGGTCTGAAGGATGCCCAGACCGCAATGGCGCAGGCCGAGCAGCAGGATGCCCAGCAGGATGCCCAGCAGGTGTCCGGTGAGGATTACAGCGGCGACTGGGGAGAGCGCCATGATGAGGAGCTGGGCGCGGCCGGGCAGAGCCAGCAGACCAGCGGGGAGCCGGACTCCGTGGTGCCCGAGGAGGCGCAGTACACCGACCTGCCCCTGGATGCCGAGGGGTATCCTGTCGAATGAATCCGGTGGAAAAATGGGGGCAAAACTTCTGTTCAATAGCACCAAAATTTCTGGCTAAAAATCAGCAATATGAAATGATGAAAAAATAACGAAGCGGGTTTATAATAATAGTAGCATCCCGCAGCAAAATCGGCTGCGTCCGGAGTGGCAGGACCGTCCGGATCTGAAACGGGATGAAGTAAGGAGAAAATGATTATGAAGGAATTCCAGTATACTGTTAAGGATGCATGCGGCATCCACGCTCGTCCGGCCGGTCTGCTCGTGAAGGTGGCCAAGGGCTTTGCCAGCACCGCTACCCTGGAAAAGGACGGCAAGAGCTGCGACCTGCGCAAACTGATGGCTCTGATGGGCATGGGTGTCAAGCAGGGCGACACCGTGACCGTGAAGGTGGAGGGCGACGATGAGGCCGCCGCTGCCGAGGCCATTCAGAAGTTCCTGACCGAGAACGTCTGATCTTTGAATCTGCGGACAAAAGCCCTTGCGGGAGACCCTGCGGGGGCTTTTTCGCACTAAATTCTCAACAAAGGAGAGAGAACGATGCAGGTAGGAACCGGTAAAAGCATCCTGAACGGCATTGCCATCGGCAAGCTGAAAATTTACAAGAAAAAAGATACCGTGATCTCCACCGCCCAGGTCGCGGACACGGCGGCAGAGGAAGCACGCTTTGAAGAGGCCCGGGCCAAGGCCATTGACCAGCAGACTGCCCTGTATGAAAAGGCACTGGCCGAGGCAGGCGAGGACATTGCCGAGGTGTTCAACATCCATGCCATGATGCTGGATGACGATGACTTTGTGGATGCCATCAAGGAGATCATCAACGGCCAGCACATGTGTGCAGAGTATGCCGTCAAGAAGGCGGGCGACAACCAGGCCGCCGTGTTTGCCGCCATGGACGACCCCTATTTACAGGCCCGCAGCGCCGATGTCATCGACATTGCCCAGGCCATGCTGGACATCCTGCAGGGCGTGGACAATGCCACCCTGCAGGGCACGGAGCCCAGCATTCTGGTGGCAGAGGATCTGGCACCCTCGGAGACGGTGCGGATGGACAAGAGCCTGCTGCTGGGCTTCATCACCCGGGAGGGCAGCTCCAACAGCCACACCGCCATTCTGGCCCGCAGCATGAACATCCCCGCCCTGATCCAGTGCAAGGAGATCCAGGAAGATTGGGACGGCAAGATGGCTGTGGTGGACGGCTACAACGCCTGCGTGTATGTGGATCCCACCCCCGATCTGTTGGAGAGCCTGAAAAAGCGCCAGCAGGAGGACCAGAAGAAGCTGGCCCTGCTGGCCGAGCTCAAGGGCAAGCCCAACACCACGCTGGACGGCAAGACCGTGCAGGTCTTTGCCAACATCGGCGGCATGAGCGATGTGGGCGCAGTCCAGCAGAACGACGCGGGCGGCGTGGGCCTGTTCCGCACCGAATTCGTCTACCTGAACTGCACGGATTACCCCACCGAGGAATACCAGTTCGAGGCCTACAAGCAGGTGCTGGAGAGCCTGGCTCCCAAAAAGGTGGTCGTGCGCACCTGTGATATCGGCGCGGACAAGACCGTGGACTACATGAAGCTCGACCACGAGGACAACCCCGCGCTGGGCTACCGCGCCATCCGCATCTGCCTGACCCGCAGGGATTTCTTCAAGACCCAGCTGCGGGCCCTGCTGCGCGCTTCTGCCTACGGCAACATGAGCATTATGTTCCCCATGATCACCAGTCTGCGGGAGCTGCAGGATGCCAAGGCCGTGCTGGAGGAGTGCAAGGCAGAGCTGACCGCCGAGGGCAAGAAGTTCAGCGACAAGATCGAGGTGGGCACCATGATCGAGACCCCCGCCGCGGTTCTGGTGGCGGACGATCTGGCCCAGGAGTGCGATTTCTTCTCCATCGGTACCAACGACCTGACCCAGTATACCTGCGCGCTGGACCGCCAGAACGCCAAGCTGGAACCCTTCTTTGATCCCCACCACCCCGCTGTGCTGAAGGCCATCCGGATGACCATTGAGGCGGGCCACCGCCACGGCATCTGGGTGGGCATCTGCGGTGAGCTGGGCGCGGATACCGCTCTCACCGAGACCTTCCTGCGGATGGGCGTGGACGAGCTGTCCATGAACGCCAAGAGCATCCTGCCCGTGCGCAAGATCATCCGCGGCGTGGATCTGAGCAAGCCCTCTGCCAAGAATGTCTGAGTTCCCCTGACGGAACCGTAAAAGGGGCTGCTGCGGCGCTCTCTGCCAACCAAAGTGTTGGCAAAGGGGCGCGCGGCAGCTCTTTTTTGATTACAACAAGAAGCAAATTCACAAAACTGCCGCCTGACAAGCCGCAGTTTCATGGGTGAACGCTTCACAACGGTAAAGCTGGGTGCTATACTATACCTAAGTCGTATTTTTTGAACGTACCTCTGGAGATGAAAGATAGATATGACGCAATTCCTGATCCGCCGGTTCATCCGGCACCCCAATGATCCCCAGGACCCTGCTACCCGCACGGCCTACGGCAACCTTGCCAGCGGTGTGGGCATGGCCTGCAACCTGCTGCTCTGCCTGGGCAAGCTGCTGGCAGGCACCCTGTTCGGCTCCATCGCCATCATGGCGGATGCTTTGAACAACCTCTCGGACGCTTCGTCCAACGTGGTCAGCCTCATCGGCTTCCGGCTGGCCGCCAAGGCCCCGGATGCCGAGCATCCCTACGGCCACGCCCGCTATGAATATCTGGCCGGTCTGGTGGTCAGCGTGACCATCCTGGGCATCGGCTTTTCCCTGCTCAAGGAGTCGGTGGTCAAGGCGTTCCACCCCACCCCCGTGGTGTTCAGCTGGCTGAGCGTGGGTGTGCTGGCCGCATCCATCCTCGTCAAGCTCTGGATGAGCGGCTTCAACCGCACCATCGGACGCACCATCGGCTCCGAGACCCTGATGGCCACCGCCGCCGACAGCCGCAACGACGTGCTGACCACCGGCGCGGTGCTGGTCTCCACCGTGGTCTGCAGCCTGACGGGCTGGGCGCGGCTGGACGGCATCATGGGCGTGGCCGTGGCAGCCTTCATCCTCTGGTCGGGCTGGGGGCTGGTCATGGACACCCTGAGCCCCCTGCTGGGCGAGAGCCCCAGCCCGGAGCTGGTGGAGCACATTGAGCAGACGGTCATGGGCTACCCCGGTGTGCTGGGGATGCACGACCTCATGGTGCACGATTACGGCCCGGGGCATCAGTTCGCCTCCCTCCACATCGAGTTCCCGGCAGAGACCGACCCGCTCAAGGCCCACGATGTCATCGACAACATCGAGAACGATTTTATAAAGCGGGACGGCCTGCAGGTGACCATCCACTATGACCCCATCGTCACCACCGATGCGGCGGTGGGCGTGCTGCGCACCCGCCTGATGGAAAAGGCCCGTCAGCTCGACCCCTGCCTTTCGATCCACGACCTGCGCATCGTGCCGGGTGATACCCATACGAATGTCCTGTTTGATCTGGAGTTCCCGGCGGGCTATACCGGGAACAAGGACGAGATGCTGGCCGCCATGTGCCAGTTCGTCCATGAGCAGGACCCGAAATACAGCTGTGTGGTGAAAGTAGAGCAGAGCTATGCGTCTGCTGCCCACGAAAAATAAATTTGTGTTTTAGAGGGGAAGGAACTTATGCTGAACGAAACTTACCGCGGGATGCTGGCCCACAAGAGCGTCATCCGCGAGACCTTTATGTACGGCAAGCAGCGCGCGGCCCAGATCGGTTACGAGAACGTGTTTGATTACTCGCTGGGCAACCCCAGCGTGCCCTGCCCGGAGCGGTTCACCGCCGCCATGCAGGAGCTGCTGGCACAGGAGGACCCGGTGGCCCTGCATGGCTACTGCCCCAGCCAGGGCGACCCGGAGTTCCGCACCGCCGTGGCGGCCCACCTGAACAGGACCTTCGGCCTGCCCTATGCGCAGAAGGATATCTTCCCCACCACGGGCGCGGCGGGTGCCATTGCCCACGCTGTGCGCGCCGTGACCCGGCCCGGGGATGAGGTGCTGACCTTTGCCCCCTACTTTCCGGAGTACGGCCCCTATGTGGAGGGCACCGGTGCCCATCTCAGGGTGGTGCCGCCCCAGGCCCCGGCCTTCCAGCCCAATCTGGAGGCCTTTGAGCAGATGCTGACCGAGAAGGTCACCTGCGTCCTCATCAACACCCCCAACAACCCCACCGGTGTGGTCTACTCTGCCGACACCCTGACCCGGCTGGCGGAGATCCTGACCGAGAAGAGCCGGGCCTACGGCCACAACATCTTCCTTGTCAGCGACGAGCCCTACCGGGATATCGCCTTTGATGGCAGGGCTGTGCCCTACCCGGCGGCGTTCTACCCCCACACCCTGACCTGCTTCTCCTTCTCCAAGAGCCTGAGCCTGCCCGGTGAGCGCCTGGGCTACGTGGCCGTGCGCCCCGGCTGTGAGGGCGAGGAGGTGCTGGTGGATATGATGGCCCAGATCTCCCGCTTTACCGGCCATAACTGCCCGCCCAGCATCATCCAGCGCGCCGTGAGCCGCTGCCTGGATGTAACCAGCGACCTGAGCGTCTACGAGACCAATATGGATCTGCTTTACAACAAGCTGAAAGCGCTGGGCTTTGAGGTCGAGCGGCCCGGCGGCACCTTCTATCTCTTCCCCAAGGCACTGGAGGAGGATGCCAACGCCTTCTGCCGCAAGGCCCGGGAATTTGACCTGCTGCTGGTGCCCAGCGATACCTTTGGTGTAACGGGTTATGTCCGCCTTGCCTACTGCATCGACACCGAAAAGGTAAAGCGCAGCCTGCCCGCGCTGGAAAAGCTGGCGGCCGCGTATCAATAAAGCCGAACCTCCCGGCAGAGCATCTGGCAGTGCCGCCGGGGGTCACAGTATTTTTTGAAACAGAGGAAAGGGAAACTGTTATGGAAAAGATCAAGATGACCACGCCGCTGGTGGAGATGGATGGCGACGAGATGACCCGTGTGCTCTGGAAGATCATCAAGGAGGAGCTCATCCTGCCCTTTGTGGATCTGAAGACCGAGTACTACGATCTGGGCCTGCCCAACCGGGATGCCACCCAGGATCAGGTGACCATGGATGCCGCCCTTGCCAACAAGAAGTATGGCGTGGCGGTCAAGTGCGCCACCATCACCCCCAACGCCCAGCGCGTGGAGGAATACCACCTGCACCAGATGTGGAAGAGCCCCAACGGCACCATCCGCGCCGTGCTGGACGGCACCGTGTTCCGCGCGCCGATCATGATCGACAGCATCAAGCCGGTGGTCAGGAACTGGACAAAGCCCATCACCATTGCCCGCCACGCCTACGGCGACGTGTACAAGTGCACCGAGTTCCGCATCCCCGGCCCCGGCAGGGCGGAGCTGATCTACACCGGCGACGACGGCTCCCGGCAGGCCGCCACGGTCTACAACTTTGAGTGTGCCGGTGTCCTGCAGGGTCAGTACAACAAGGACACCTCCATCTACAGCTTTGCCCGCAGCTGCTTCAACTACGCGCTGGAAAGCAAACAGGATCTCTGGTTCGGTGCCAAGGACACCATTTCCAAGAAGTATGACCACACCTTCAAGGATATCTTCCAGGAGGTGTACGATGCCGAGTACCGGGAAAAGTTCGAGGCCGCAGGCATTACCTATTTCTACAGCCTGATCGATGACATCGTGGCCCGTGTCATCCGCAGTGAGGGCGGCTTTGTCTGGGCCTGCAAGAACTACGACGGCGACGTGATGAGTGATATGGTCTCCACCGCCTTTGGTTCGCTGGCCATGATGACCAGCGTTCTGGTCAGCCCGGACGGCAACTATGAGTACGAGGCTGCCCACGGCACCGTGACCCGCCACTACTACAAGTACCTCAAGGGCGAGGCCACCTCCACCAACCCCATGGCCACCATCTTTGCCTGGAGCGGTGCCCTGAAAAAGCGCGGCGAGCTGGACAGCCTGCCCGCGCTGGTCCGGTTTGGCGAGGCGCTGGAGGCCGCCAGCCTGCAGACCCTCAATGACGGCATTATGACCAAAGACCTCTGCGGCCTGGCGGAGGGCATCACCCCCACCCAGGTGAACAGCGAGGAATTCATCCAGGCCATCCGCACCCGGCTGGAAGCAAAACTGGCATAAGCGCTGCATCACGGCCCCTGCCCCGGAACCCCGGCGGCGGGGGCTTTTTGCGCCTATACAAGGCGGTTGGCCTGTGCTACAATGGGGGCAGAAAAGGCGGTGACAGTATGCAGCATCATCCTCTGCCCGAATATCCCCGCCCGGCCCTGCGGCGGGACAGCTACGAGAACCTGAACGGCCTGTGGCAGTACGCCATCACCGGCTCTGCCGGGCTGCCCGCAAAGTGGGACGGCGACATTCTGGTGCCCTACTCCCCGGAGACGAAAGCCTCCGGCGTGGGGCGCACCCTGCAGCCCGGGGCGTGGCTCCACTACCACCGGAGCTTTGTGCCCCCGGCGGGCACCGGCGGGCGGGTGCTGCTCCACTTCGGGGCCGTGGACTATGCCTGCGCCGTGCAGGTCAACGGCCATCTGGTGGGGGGCCACCGGGGCGGCTACTGGCCCTTTGCGCTGGATATCACCGATGCGCTGAATCCTGCCGGCCATGACCGGCTCTGGGTGGCAGTGCAGGACCCCACCGGCACCGGCGTGCAGGCCCGGGGCAAGCAGACCCTCCGGCCTGGCGGGATGTTCTACCCGGCCCAGAGCGGCATCTGGCAGACCGTCTGGCTGGAGCGGGTGCCGGAAAACTACATCACGGAGCTGACCGTCACCCCGGACTATGATGCCCGCACCGTGACCGTGAAAGCCCATACTTCCCTGCCCGGCGGGGCGGCGAACCTGTGGGCCGTGGTGCGGGCCGGGGGCGTGACCATTGCCGAGGACTGGGGCAGCGACGAGGCCGACCGGGACGGTGCGGTGACCCTGCACATCCCGGAGGAGCATTTCTTCCCGTGGAGCCCGGACAGCCCGTTTTTGTACGACCTGACCGTGGGCACCACACAGGGAGAGGAGGAGCAGCGCGACACCGTGCACAGCTACTTTGCCCTGCGCAAGTGGAGCTGTGCGCCGGATGCCCACGGGATCATGCGCTTCTGCCTGAACGGCAAGCCCATCCTGCTCAACGGCCTGCTGGATCAGGGCTACTGGCCCGAGGGCCTGTACACCCCGCCCAGCGATGGGGCAGTGGTGCGGGAACTGCAGACCATAAAAGAGCTGGGCTTCAACCTTCTGCGCAAGCACGCCAAGATCGAGCCGCAGCGCTGGTATTACCACTGCGATAAGCTGGGCCTCATCGTCTGGCAGGACATGGTGAACGGCGGCGGGCCCTACAAACTCTGGTTCGTGACCTACCTGACCAACGTGTTCCAGCCGCTGCTCCGCCGCCTGCCCGACGCAAGGCCCCTTTGGGGCCTGCTGGGCCGCGAAACGGAAGCGGGCAGGGAAGAATATGCCCGGGAGCTGGAAGCCACGGTAAAGGCCCTGCAGTGCCACCCCTGCGTGGGCTGCTGGGTGCCCTTCAATGAGGGGTGGGGGCAGTTCGATGCCGCCGGGGCCGTGGAGGCCGTCCGCAGGCTGGACGATACCCGCCTTGTGGACGAGGCCAGCGGCTGGTACGATCAGGGCGGGGGAGATGTGGAGTCCCTGCACAACTATTTCTACCCGCTCCGGGTCAGGCCCCGGAGCCGGGTGGTGGCCCTGAGCGAATACGGCGGCATTGCCTGGCCCATGCCCGGCCATGAGCCGCCCCGCAGGGCGTACGGCTACGGCACGGCAAAGAGCCGGGCCGAGCTGACCGCCCGTTGGAAAAAACTGCAATTGGAAACGGTGCTCCCCCAGCTGAAAAAGGGGCTTTCGGCCCTGGTGTACACCCAGGTGAGCGATGTGGAGGACGAGGTGAACGGCCTGTTTACCTACGACCGCACCGCCATCAAGCCCGACCCCGCCGCTGTGCGTGCCGTGAACCAGGCGCTGGAAGCGGCGTTTGAGAAGATCGTAGAATAAAAAAGAAGGCTGTTACCCTGTAACTCCCTCAGTCACGGCTTCGCCGTGCCAGCTCCCTCTCGGAAGGAGCCTTGGCGTAACGGTGAACTGTGAAAGCCTCCCTCTCAGAGGGAGGTGGCATCGCGTCAGCGATGACGGAAGGAGTTTAGGCAACAGCCTTTTTGCATATCAATAAAAACTTAGTTGGTGCTGCTGTTCACGATCTTGGAAGCGGGCATCCTGTTCATGGCGGAGCTGCTCAGGTTGTGCTCCAGAGAAGCGCCGTAGGCGGTCAGCGCCTCGGAGAGCTCCTCCCCCTTCATATCGTTGAGCACCTGTCCGCGCAGGTCATCCAGCGCCTTCAGGCTCAGCGGGTCGAGCCGCAGGGCGGCCATCAGGGCGTAGCTGTTGTACTTCACAGCCGCTGCCTGCCCGATGGACAGGCCCCGGATGGTGTCGGCGGCACCCTCTGCGGTAAAGGCAGAGGTCACGGTGCTGTCCCCGATCAGTTCCAGAGAAGGTGCATTGGAATCGGAGGAATAGGTGGAGCCCAGCACGGCGTAGACCTCCGGCAGGGCGGAGGTGACCACGCTGGAGAAGTAGCCCAGCAGGGCGCTGCTGAAATCGGAATCGCTCAGGCCGGTCAAGGAAGCAGCGTAGGCATTGGTCTGATCCACGGCATCCTGTACCAAATCCAACATCTCGCTGGTCTGGTCCTCATCGGCAGAGGCATAGGTGCTGGTGTTGTAGAGCGGGATGGTGTAATAGGCCAGCTCATACATGTTGTTCTCCAGATGGCTGGTCAGGTCGGCATCCGACACCGGGGTCTCGCCGTCCACGCCGTAGACCAGCTCCAGCAGGTCGCTGCTCTTGATGAGGATGCGCTCAAACCGCTGGACGGTGTTCAGGCCGATGCCGTTGGCCTTGTAGGTGTCGCCGTACTGCTCCATCAGCTGGGAGGCGTAGCTGTCGGCCTGTGCTTCCTCTTCTGCGGTCAGCTGGCCGCCCAGCTCCTCGAAGCGGGTCTCGATGGCGGCGTAGGTCTCAAGGTTCTCCATGGTTTTCTGGCTCACATAGTCGCTGACGGTGGCGGTCTCGCCGCTGTCGGCATCCACGGTGATGGTCTGCTTCAGGAAGGCCTTCACATCGGTGGCATCCTGCTCCGAGGTGGCCAGATCGGCGGCCTTCTGGTAAGCGTCGTACTGGGCCAGCAGATACAGGCCCGAGGTGATGTCCACCGTGCCGATGGTGCCCACCGAATCCGGAGTGGAGCCGCAGGCGGCAAGGGAAAATACCATTGCCACGGCGGCAAGAAGTGCGATCAGTTTCTTTTTCATTGTTATGCTCCTGTCGTTCGGATCGCCCGCCCTCTCCGTCAGCGCAAGCGCGCTGCCACCTCTCCCAAGGGGAGAGGCTTTGGCAATTCCCCGCAAGGTCTTGGGGAGCCGCCAGAGGCTCCCCCTTTGGGGGAGCTGGCAAAGCCTATTGGCTTTGACTGAGAGGGTGAGGCCGTTAATCTTTCAAAATATCCTGCATCGCCCGGAGGATGCTCTGCAGCAGCTCCAGCGGCTTTTCCTCTTTTTGCAGGGTGACGGAGAGGTAGGGCTTTGCACCGGCCCCGGTGACAACGCGGCCGTTGAAGGCCACCAGCAGGCCCTGGATCATCCGGAGGTCCAGCTGCTCCACCTGCAGCACCAGAGTGTCCTTCTTCTGGGTCACCTCGTACACGCCCACAGCGGTGGCCTGCACCCGCGCCAGCGAGACATTGACCAGATCGCTGACCGAGGGCGGCGGGTCGCCGTAGCGGTCGATGAGCTCGTCCAGCACATCGGCGGCATCCTCGGGGGTCTGGATGGCGGCGATCCGCTTGTAGGCTTCAATGCGGCCCGGCCCGTCGGCAATGTACGTTTCGGGGATGTAGGCATCCACCCGCAGGTCGATCAGGCACTCGCTCTTGTCGCGCTGCACAGGCTCGCCCTTGGCCCGGGCGATGGCCTGCCCCAGCATCTTCACATAGAGGTCGTAGCCCACGGCCTCCATGTGGCCGTGCTGGCTGTGGCCCAGCAGACTGCCTGCGCCGCGGATCTGGAGATCGCGCATGGCGATGCGGAAGCCGGAGCCGAAGGCCGTGAACTCCCGGATGGCGGAAAGCCGTTTCTGGGCGATGTCGGTCAGGGTCTTGTCCCGCCGGAAGGTGAAGTAGGCATAGGCCTTGCGGCCGGAGCGGCCCACCCGGCCCCGGATCTGGTACAGCTGGGCAAGGCCCATCCGGTCGGCATCCTCAATGATGAGGGTGTTGCAGTTGCGCACATCGATGCCCGTTTCGATCAGGGTGGTGCAGACCAGAATGTCGATCTCGCCGTTGAGCAGATGCTGCCAGACCGGGTTCAGCTCCTCCTCGGTCATCTTGCCGTGGGCAATGCCCACCCGGGCACCGGGAACCAGCTGGCTGACATGGGCGGCGGTGGACTCGATGTTGTCCACCCGGTTGTGCAGGTAGTACACCTGACCGCCCCGGGCCAGCTCCTTCTTCATGGCTTCGGCAAGGATGACATCGTTGTACTCCAGCACAAAGGTCTCCACGGGCTGGCGCTCAATGGGCGGCTGCTCGATGGTGGACAGGTCGCGGATGCCGCTCATGGCCATGTTCAGGGTGCGGGGGATGGGCGTGGCCGAGAGGGTCAGCATATCCACGCCGATGAAGTTTTCCTTCAGCTTCTCCTTGTGCTTCACGCCGAACCGCTGCTCCTCATCGACGATCAGAAGTCCAAGGTCTTTGTAAACGACATCTTTTGCCAAAAGCCGATGGGTTCCGATGACAATGTCAATTGCGCCTTTTCGCAGTTTTTCCACCGTCTCCCGGTTTTCTTTCGGCGTTCTCAGACGGGAAAGCATCCCCACTTCGACGCTGTAATCACGCATTCTCTGGACAAACGTATTGTAATGCTGGCCCGCAAGAATCGTCGTCGGCACAAGAACAGCCACCTGCTTACCATCCATAACGGCTTTGAATGCCGCACGGATCGCGATTTCCGTCTTTCCATATCCGACATCCCCGCAGATCAAGCGGTCCATTGCCTTGATACTTTCCATGTCTTTTTTCGTATCTTCGATCGCGTGCAGCTGATCCTCCGTCTCCTCATAAGGAAAGACCTCTTCAAATTCGCGCTGCCAAACCGTATCTTTTTCAAATGCGTGTCCCTGCTTCGCCTGTCGTTTTGCATACAGATCGCCCAGTTCCTGCGCGATCTCCTTGACGGTCAGTCCGCCCTCGAAATACTGCTCCAGATACAGCCGCTGCCGGGGCGTCAGCTCCTCCTCCATGGCCAGGGGAAGGTTCCGCAGAAGCCGCTCGATCCGGGGGCGGTTGTCCTCTTGGTTCTCCTGCTTCCAGAGCTGCAGACTGGCCATGCTCAGCGGATCATAGGGCAGGCCTGCCAGGTCAGATGCGGTATTTTTCACGTCTTATGTACCCCCTGTCATAATAATGGGCGGTGTGCTCCGCCAGCTCCCGGGCCTCCTGCAGCAGGGGCCGCAGCTCCTGCTGTCTGCGGCGCAGGGCCTGGACCCGCTCCGGGTCCCCCTCCGTCAGCGCCTGATGGCGCAGCTCCCGCAGCCGCCGGGACACGGCCTCCGCCTGCCGGGCATACTGCGGGGACAATTCCTGCATCGTCATATCAACTGCCTCCTCTCTCCTGTGTGCATGGGTGAATGTGGTGTCTGTGCCGGTTTATGTAAAAAATTCCCGCCGGAGGCGAAAATTTCTGTTGACAAACGGGGTGGAGTCTG
>ERZ824600.3220-NODE-3220-length-15908-cov-2.675708_pt1 | contig 15908 bp, 9 predicted proteins | sample MGYA00519933_ERZ824600 | MGnify/ENA primary metagenome ERZ824600 (study PRJEB31778, sample SAMEA3449178) | human gut metagenome | biome: human gut; feature: human-associated habitat; material: faeces | place: United Kingdom | collected 2010/2012 ... | reverse complement strand
GGCAGTCGCCAAGGTCTCGTGCAAGCACGGACTTTGGCTCGTTACACGCGTAAATTATATAACAACAAGCCGCAAAACATTATCTGTCCTGCGGCTTGTTGTTATGTATGTGTTATACAATTTTTTATTTAATTATTCATGAAATTGAATTATTCATAAAGAGGATACTTGTCTGTAAGTCCCTTAACAAGTTCCATAGCCTTTGCCTGATTCTTTTCAACATCATCAACAAGAAGAGCGATTGCTTCTGCAACAACGTCCATATCTTCTGTATTGAATCCTCTTGTTGTTACTGCTGCTGTACCAAGACGGATACCGCTTGTAACGAAAGGTGATGCAGGATCGTTAGGAATTGTATTCTTGTTACATGTGATGTTTGCAGCATCAAGAAGCTTCTCAACTTCCTTACCTGTAACACCCTTATTAATAAGATTTACAAGCATAAGGTGATTGTCTGTTCCTCCTGAAACAATATCAAAACCTCTGTTCATAAGACCCTTGCAAAGTGCATCTGCATTATCAACAATATTCTTTGCATATACCTTGAAACTTGGATCTAATGCTTCTTTTAAGCATACAGCCTTACCAGCAATTACATGCATAAGAGGGCCACCCTGTATACCAGGGAATACTGACTTATTGAACTTGAACTTATCTGCGTTTTCGGCTGAACTTAAAATCATGCCGCCTCTTGGTCCGCGAAGTGTCTTATGTGTTGTTGTTGTAACAACATCAGCATAAGGAATCGGGCTTGGATGCATACCACCTGCAACAAGACCTGCGATATGAGCCATATCAACCATAAGATAAGCACCAACTTCATCACAGATTTCTCTGAACTTCTTGAAATCGATTGTTCTTGCATATGCACTTGCACCTGCAATAATCATCTTAGGCTTACATTCTTTTGCAATTCTTAACACTTCATCATAATCTATAAAACCTTCAGAAGTTACACCATAAGGAACAATGTGGAAATATTTACCTGAAATATTAACAGGTGAACCGTGTGAAAGATGTCCGCCGCAGTCAAGGCTCATACCCATAACTGTGTCGCCCGGCTCTACCATTGCAAAGAATGCTGCAAGGTTAGCCTGTGCACCTGAGTGTGGCTGAACGTTTGCATACTCACAGCCAAAGAGCTTTTTAGCTCTCTCAATGGCAAGAGTCTCAACAACATCCACATATTCGCATCCGCCATAGTAACGTTTTCCCGGATAACCCTCTGCATATTTATTCGTAAGCGGGCTTCCCATAGCTGCCATAACGGCCTTACTTACAAGGTTTTCTGATGCAATAAGCTCAATGTGTGTTCTCTGTCTTGTGAGTTCGTCCTCCATAGCTTTCGCTACTTCAGGGTCGTAATTTAAAACTTCATCAAATGAATACATTGTGCAACCTCCGTATAATTATTAATTTTTTGTATATTCTATTATAATATAATCAAATCTTAAACAAGTCAATAGCATTTGCCAAAGCTGATGAATTCTGGTTAAGATTCTGTGCTGCCTCATTAAGTGCTTCAACCTGCTGAAGCTGACGGTTAGCTGTTTCTGTTACCTCTTCTGATGCCGCAGCAGTCTCCTGTGACACAGCTGAAATACTCTGAATTGCATCTATTGTCTGTGCCTTTGCATCCGCTATTGTATCAATACCATTAGTAATTTCATCAAGATTACTTATGAGTTCTGTAAACTGTTCCTGAATCTTGTCAAATACATGCTCAGCATTCTGAAGAGATTCGCCCTGTATTTCAACAACATCTTCTGCTTTCTTTGCAATATTGACTGTATCATTAGTCTTTGCATTAATATCATCAACAATCTTACGGATTTCATTTACAGAATCCACAGACTGTTCTGCAAGCTTTCTGATTTCATCAGCAACTACAGCAAAGCCTCTTCCTGCTTCACCGGCTCTTGCAGCTTCTATTGAAGCATTGAGAGACAAAAGATTAGTCTGCTCTGCAATTTCATTAATTGCACCAATAATATGTGCAATTGACTTTGATGAATCTTTAAGTTTTGTAATTTCTTCGATAACCTGATTTGTTATCTGAACTGTACTTTCCGCATTGCCTTTAAGTTCCTGTATTGATGTCATTCCGCTTTCAACGATTTTTGATGTATCATCTGCAATGCGTGCAATCTTGTCTGAATTATCAGATACAAGATTAATCTTATCTGAAAGATTATCCATCTGTCTTAAACAATCCTCAGAATCTTCTGCCTGTTGGACAACACCATGTTCAATTTCCTGAATTGCAACAGTAATCTTTTGTGTATCATCAAGAAGCTGCTGTGCATTCTGTGCAACGGTTTCAACGGAATTATCAACCATGCCCGATATATTCTTTGTCTGTTCAATAAGACTCTTTACGTTGCTAATCATGCCGTTTGTACTCTTTCCGAGTATTGCAAATTCATCATGCCCCTTAACATCAACATTTATTGTAAGGTCACCAGCCGCAGCTTTTTCAAGCCTATCCATAATATGCTTGATTGCCTTGATAATATTTGTAGAAAGGAAACCGGCAATTATAATTGCAATTATAATTGATGCAATAACAACACCTACAGAAACATATTTTATTGTATTTGCCTGTGCAAGAATTGTACTCTGAGGAATCATTGCACATACCATAAATCCGTCATCTGTCACGCTATATACGAAAAGCTGGCGTTTCCCGTTATATTTAACAAACTTGCTTCCGCTCTTTTCCTCACCATTAACAGCTGTCTCATAAAACTCTTTGTCAGATATATACTTTGCATTACTGTCTGCATTATCCGTTGCACCTATCTCACCGCCATCCGGAGCAATAAGAAGTACCATGCTGTTCTTACCAAGATCAATATCTTTAAGTGTATCTGATACATAATCTGTCTTTAAATCATAGAATATGTAACCTACACCCTTTCCTGAATTACCGGAAAGCTGACGTCCAAAGCTTACAGAATAATCTTTTGCACCCTTTTGGTCGATGTAATCTCTTGATGTAAACCATGCTGATTTATTTTTATCAATTGTCTGTCCCTCTGATGCTGCCTTAACACTGTTATACTCACCAGTAGGATTCATTGATGTGGCACTTGTAAAAATATTCTTTCCGTTTTTACCAATTACATATACCGCCTTTACAGCCTTATTTCCAAGTGCTGTAGATGACAGATTAGTATTAAGATTATCATAAACATTTTTCTCATTAAGCGGGTCTGATGCAAGCGAACCTGAATAATACGATCTAACATCGGCATTATTAGCAAAATCATTTGCAAGTGCCTTAATATTAGAAAACATCAAAGTATAATAATCTGCTGTTTTCTGTATCGTTGACACTGAAGTTTCCATGAAGCTTGACTTTATGGCATTTGCTGCTGTCTCATACGAAACCACACCAAGAAGCACTATAAGAAGTACCGGAATTATAAATGCACTAATAAGCTTAAACTTTATGGATATTCCATTTTTAAAGCCAGCCGAAAGCTTGAATTTTCCAAGATTTTTCATTAAATCTTCTGTTTTTTTGCTTTCTGTTTTTGCTTTTTTGTTATTCTTGTTTTTTCTCTTCTTTTTCCTGCCGCCAGAAGTTTTATTATCTTCTTCAGACTGCAAATCATTTTCTGCAAATAAATCCTGCATGACATCGTTACTGTCAGGAGTTAAATCATTACTACTGTCTTCTGATAAATCATCCTGCAAAATATCATCATCAATATTATCTTCTGGTTCAGCAGATTGAGATGATTCAGACTCATCTGACTGAACATCTTCAGATATAACATCATCGTTAACATTTACGTCATTACCTGTCTCATCATACTGTTCAACAGCGGTCTCTGCGTCAGTCACGTCGATGTCATTGTTGTAATTCTCATTAGATGTTTCTTCTGATGATACGTCTGTTATTAAATTTTCGCTTTCCTGGTTTTTTTCTTCAAAATCTCCCATACACGTATACCTCTTTCTAATGCTCTTTCCTTTTGCAACAGCAACACAGCACTTTTAGTAACTCTTTTTATTTATCGTCTTCTTCAACATCTATATTTATTGAAAGTTCCCTTAACTGTTTCTCATCAACCACATCAGGTGCATTTGTAAGAAGACATGATGCATCTTTAACCTTTGGAAATGCTATTACATCACGGATGCTGTCTCTCTTTGCCATAATCATTACAAGTCTGTCAAGACCATATGCAAGACCTGCGTGTGGTGGTACACCATACTTGAACGCATCAAGAAGGAATCCAAACTTTTCATATGCCGCTTCATTTGTAAACCCAAGTGCATTAAACATTCTCTGCTGTACATCTGCCTGATGAATTCTTACTGAACCACCACCGATTTCTGTACCGTTAAGTACAATATCGTATGCCTTTGCACGTACTGCACCAGGGTTAGTCTCAAGCATATCAAGATCTTCATCCATAGGCATTGTAAACGGATGATGCATTGCCACAAATCTGTTCTCTTCATCAGACCATTCAAACTGAGGAAATTCTGTTACCCATAAGAATCTGAATTCATTCTTGTCAAGAAGTCCAAGCTGGTCTGCAAGTTCAACTCTGAGTGCACCAAGAACATTCCATACAATCTTATTCTTATCTGCTGCAAAGAGAAGTAAATCACCATTTTCTCCATCCATTGCCTTGATAAGTGACTGCATTTCTTCTTCTGTCATAAACTTCGCAAATGATGATTTAACTGTTCCATCTTCATGAATAGCAATATAGGCAAGTCCTTTTGCACCATAACCCTTTGCAAAATCAACAAGTGCATCAATCTTTTTACGAGGCATTGCACCCTGACCCTTAACATTAATACCACGTACTGAGCCACCATTTTCAATAGCACCTGTAAATACTCCGAATCCACAATTTTTAACTATATCTGTAACATTTTTAAGTTCCATGCCAAATCTCAAATCAGGCTTATCTGAACCGAATCTGTCCATGGCCTCCTGCCATGTCATTCTCTGGATTGGAAGCTTAACTTCAACTCCAAGAACCTCTTTAAAAAGATGTGCAAGAAGTCTTTCATTTACATCAATAACATCATCTACATCAACAAAAGAAAGCTCCATATCTATCTGTGTAAATTCAGGCTGTCTGTCTGCACGTAAATCCTCATCACGGAAACATCTTGCAATCTGCATATATCTGTCATAACCTGAACACATGAGCATCTGCTTAAAAAGCTGTGGTGACTGCGGAAGTGCATAGAACTTACCAGGATGAATACGGCTAGGTACAAGATAATCTCTTGCTCCTTCCGGTGTACTCTTTGTAAGCATTGGTGTCTCTATCTCAAGGAATCCTTCATTGGCAAGGAATGCTCTTGTAAGCGTGGCAACCTTGCTTCTCATAATAATATTTGACTGGATATCCGGTCTTCTTAAATCCAGACATCTGTACTTTAATCTCAAATCTTCCTTCGTATTGATATTAGCTTCGATTGGAAATGGTGGTGTCTCTGATTCTGAAAGAATTCGGAGCTGTGATGCAACAACTTCTATATCACCTGTTTTAAGATTTTCATTTACTGCACCTGAACGCTTCTCAACCTTTCCGACTACAGCTATAACATATTCATTTCTAAGTGTATATGCTTTATCAAATCCTTCTTTTCCAACTGAATTTTCATCAAATACAATCTGCAAAAGGCCGCTTCTGTCCCTCAAATCCACAAATATAAGCGAGCCAAGATTTCTTCTTGTCTGAACCCAGCCCATAACTGTTACAGTCTCGCCTACATTGGCAGCTGATACCTCCGTACATCTATGTGTTCTTTTTAAGCCTACCATTGCTTCAGCCATTACTAACTTTCCTCCTGTAAATAACATAATTATTATTTATTATAACATGTTATTTAATTATAACATATTATTGTCAAAAAATATTCTTTTTCTTTCAATCATTTCATCAATTCTTGAAATATAGCTTGTCAGGTCTTTTACATTCTCGACACGCTCTATCCGCGGACCCGGTTGGTCCGCATCAAATACCGCTTTTGTTGATGCACCTGCACCCATGGCTATTATTGTCTGTTTTTCCTCCATAATAAGAATATTATAAATACATTCTTTTTCAGGAACAGAATAACCTACATTTTCAAGATTTCCTGCCATATTTTTCTGACGATACATATAATATGGTATACAGCCGATATCACCGGCATACTTTTGTGCAAGACTCACAGTTTCATCACTGTTTTCAAACTTCAGGTCTTCATATTTTTCACGCCATATATTGAGTGCGGCTGCCCTCTTTATCGCAAGCGAATGAACAGTCAGACTCTCCGGCTTTAACTCTTTTATTTTGTCAAGTGTATACCGCAGTTCATTAATTCCTTCACCCGGAAGTCCAAGAATAATATCCATATTAATATTATCAAAGCCAACGCTTCTTGCAAGTTTAAATGCTTCCTCAACCTGCGTGGCACTATGTCTTCTTCCGATAATTTCAAGAGTCTTGTCATTCATCGTCTGCGGATTTATAGAAATTCTGTCAACACCATGTTTTTTTAACACTTCAAGCTTCTGTACCGTCACACTGTCAGGTCTTCCCGCCTCTACAGTCAGCTCCTTTACTGTACTCATGTCAAAGTCTGCTTCAAGCTCATTAAGCAGCCTGTCAAGCTGTTCAGGTTCAAGAGTGGTCGGCGTTCCGCCTCCAAAATATACTGTATCAAGACGTCTGCCTTTCATTCTGTCCGCAACAAATCTCATTTCTTTGACAAGTGCATCAAGATACAAATCAACTTTGGACCTGTTAGCTGCAAGTGAATACGATGTAAATGAACAATACAGGCATGTTGTCGGGCAAAACGGAATTCCTATGTAAATACTGTAACCATTTGTATAATCAATGTCTTCAAGAATCTTTTTCTCTGTCTTTGCGACCTGCATTGCAAGTTCTGCTTTATCATGAGACACAAAATGCTTTTCTTCAAATTCTGACATGATCTCTTCATCAGAATTACCAGCTTCTAACATTGAATATGCAATTTTACTTGGTCTTACACCTGTAAGATATCCCCATGGAAGATTTTTTCCCGTATCACCCTGAAGCTTTAAATACAGATTTTTCTTAAATCTGTCATGTGCCTCTTTCTTTGAAACACCTTCACACATTGAAGTATCTGCATATATAACCGTATCCTCATCCGTAAGCCGGGAATCGTCTTTTAAGAGCGATGTCTGCATTCTAGGATAAAACGACTTTATAAGCACTTGTGCATCATCATAAAAATCAGAATTCCGCAAATCTACATAAATCATATTTTTCTCATTTCTGTTATTAATTTTTATATTGCAGCCAGACAGATATTTTACTGGCAATATGGATTATATTTCTTTTCATGGGCAATTGATGTGCTCTCACCATGCCCCGGAAATACAACTGTATCATCAGGCAGTAAAAACAATTTATCTTTTATGCTTGAAACAATATCTGAAAAACTTCCCGTTGCAAAATCTGTCCTTCCAACTGATTCAGCAAACAAAGTATCACCGGAAAAAAGCACAGATGCATCTTTAACATAATATGACACACCGCCTGATGTATGTCCCGGCGTATGGATTACTTCTATATCTATTCCGGCTGGATTAATATGTTGTTTATCTTTAATCCAGACATCTGCCTCAAGTGTTATCTTAGCTCCCATATGAGCCGAAAGATTCTTGTATGCATCTGCCAGAAGTTCCTTTTCATGCTCACCCGCGTACACTTTTATTCCATATTTAACGGCAAGCTGCCTTGCTGCACCTATATGGTCATAATGGCCATGAGTTATAAGTATTGCACATGGATGACATTTATTTTTTTCAATCAAAGCACTAATCTGTGGCTCATTGCCAGCCGGGTCAATTATAACTGCTTCGTCTGTATCTTTGTTTATCAGAAGATAACAGTTTGTTGAAACTCCCGGTATTACAGTATAATCCATTTTTATATTCATATTATTTCTCCAGTTTTTAATCAGCCTGCTGTTCTTGCTATATCTGTAACGCCTTCGATATTTCTAAGCTTTTCTACAAGCCTGTTAAGCTCATCTTTTCCATGTATGTCAAATCCAAGATTAATTGTTGCAATACCTTTCTTATTAACACGGCTGTTCATAAATTTAACATCTATGTTAGCTTCTGTAAATATTCTTGATATATCTACAATAAGTCCGGTTCTGTTACCTGCAAAAATATTAATCTCAGTGCTGTATTTATCAGCAGATGAATCAACCTGCTCCCATTCAGCCTCAATGAGACGTTCTCTCTCATTTTCAGGAAAATTAATAACATTTACACAATCTGTACGATGTATTGTAACACCTCTTCCTCTTGTTACAAATCCGACAATCTCATCACCCGGCACCGGATTGCAGCACTTTGAAAATCTTACGGCTACATCATGTATGCCTTTGACTACTATACCGCCACGTGTTTTTTTATATTTATCTTTATTCTTTGCTTCCTGCTGTACAATGCCTTCCAGTACATCATTGTCAGTAACTTCGGCTTTCTTGCGTTTTTCATTTTCCTCAACAAGCTTATTGACAACCTGACCTTCCTTTAATCCGCCATGTCCGACAGATGCCAGAAGTGAATTCCAGTCTTTAAAGCCATACTTGTTAAGTGTCTTTTCCTGATTTTCAGGTTTCATAATATCAGAAAGAACAATGCCTTTTGTCTTACAGTAATTAGTTATAAGCTCCTTGCCCTTTAAAATATTATCTTCTTTTAACTCCTGCTTAAACCATTGATTAATCTTGTTTCTTGCCTGCGTGCTCTTGACAATATTAAGCCAGTCACGGCTCGGTCCTTTTGAATTCTGCGATGTGATAATCTCAACTCTGTCACCGCTCTTTAATTCATAATCTATGGTTACAAGTTTGCCGTTGACTCTTGCACCTACCATCTTATTGCCGACTGCACTGTGAATGCTGTATGCAAAATCAACAGGGCATGAACCGGCCGGAAGATTCTTGACATCACCTGTAGGTGTAAAACAATATATATTATCTGAAAAAAGATTCAAATCACTCTTAATAGAAGAAAGAAATTCTTTGTTATCAGACATCTCTGTCTGCCATTCAAGCATCTGGCGAAGCCAGCTAAGCTTTGCCTCTTCATTGGAAGGTGCACCGCTCTTGCCTTCTTTATATTTCCAGTGTGCTGCAATACCATACTCAGCAGTTCTGTGCATCTCATAAGTACGAATCTGCACCTCAAACGGCTGTCCGTTAGAAGCAATCAATGTTGTATGAAGCGACTGATACATATTAGGCTTAGGCATTGCTATATAATCCTTGAAACGTCCCGGGATTGGCTTATACATCTCATGTATTACACCGAGTGCGGCATAACAGTCCTTTACTGTGTCAACCTTGATTCTTACTGCAAAAATATCATAAATCTGGTCAAGTGTCTTATTCTGGTTGACCATCTTTCTGTAAATAGAAAAGAAGTGCTTTACTCTTCCGTCAATCTCTGCCTCAATTCCGGCATTGCTTATGTGCATTCCGACTTCTTTTATAATGCTCTTGATAAATGCTTCCCTGCCTGGTCTGTTGAGATTTACCTGCTCAACAAGATCGTTGTATACATCAGGCATAAGATATTTCATTGAAAGGTCGTCAAGTTCAACCTTAATCTTTGAAATACCAAGCCTGTGTGCAATAGGAGCGTATATTTCCATAGTCTCTCTTGACTTTTCAATCTGCTTAGCCGGTGACTGGTATTGCATTGTTCTCATATTGTGAAGTCTATCGGCAAGCTTTATCATAATTACGCGGATATCTTTTGCCATAGCAAGAAACATCTTACGAAGATTCTCTGCCTGGACTTCTATTTTATCATGCTCATAGTTGAGCTGTGTAAGCTTTGTAACACCATCAACAAGAAGTGCAACTTCAGAGCCGAATTCTTTTTCTACATCTTCACTTGTCATAACTGTATCTTCAACTACATCATGCAGAAGACCCGCTATAATCGACTCCTTATCAAGCTCAAGTTCTGCAAGTATAATTGCAACACAAAGAGGATGAATTATATATGGCTCACCCGACTTTCTCTTCTGTCCTTCATGTGCCTTATAAGCGACCTTATATGCTTTCTCAATATCAGATAAATCCGATGACGGATGATATTTTTTAATCTCTGTGATTAAATCCTGATAAAGCACCTCCGGGCTTGTGAAATCCGCAGGAGTATCCACCGGTCTCTCAACTTCTTTTGTTTTAATATTCTTATCCTGTTCAAGTACAATCTTTTCCGGCATACCATTACCTCCGCTTCATCATCAGCTCCAGCTGTGTCTCTTTCTAGTTTTAATATTAATTATATATTCTACCATCTGAAAATACAAGTAGTCAATTACTGTATAATCCCTTGTTTTTCACGAAAACTGAGCATTATACATACTGTAATAAAACTGTTTTTTATCAAGCAGTTCCTGATGTGTTCCCTGCTCTACAATATTGCCGTCTTTTACCACAAGAATCCTGTCTGCATTCTGTATTGTAGACAGTCTGTGGGCAATGACAAAGCATGTTTTATTTTTCATAAGTTTGACCATTGCACCGGATATATCCGCCTCTGTTACTATATCAACATTTGACGTCGCCTCATCAAGTATGAGCATTGACGAATCAAGAAGCATTGCTCTCGCAATCGTAAGCAGTTGTTTCTGTCCTTTTGAAATATTTGTTGCATTTTCAGTAAGCACAGTATCATAACCATCAGGCAGACTTTCAATATATCTGTGAATCTTTGCTGCTTTAGCTGCTTCTATAACCTGCTGCCTTGTAGCATTTTCATTACCATATGCAATATTTTCGTACACCGTTCCGTTAAACAGCCATGTATCCTGTAAAACCATTGCAAAAGATTTTCTTAAATCCGACATTTTATAATCCCTGTAGTTTTTATCATCAATGCTTATCTTGCCGCTGGCAATATCATAAAAACGCATAAGAAGATTAATTATTGTTGTCTTTCCGGCTCCTGTTTCACCTACTATTGCTATTACCTGTCCGGGTTTTGCTGACAGACTTATATCTTTAAGTATCATCTTATCTCTTACATACCCAAAGCTTACATTATCAAAATCAACTTTTCCTTCTACATTACTAAGGCTGACTGCATCAGGCTTATCTACAGGCTCTTTCGGTTCATCAATAATCCTGAACACCCTTTCTGCCGCTGCAATTGCAGACTGGAATTCATTCAGTACATTTGCTGCCTCATTGATGGGACCTGAAAATTTTCTCGAATAAAGTACAAACGAAGAAATATCACCAATTGAAATCTTAGCTCCAATGTATAATACAGCACCAAAGACAGATATGCATGCAAGCGAAAGATTATTAACAAAATTAACACACGGACCTGTCATGCTTCCGAAATACTCTGCCTCATAATAACATTTTACAGCATCATCATTATTTTCTTTGAACTTGTTAATAGTATTTTCTTCCCTGTGATATGCTTTTATTGTCTTATGCCCGCCTATCATCTCTTCAACAAATCCGTTGAGACGTCCAAGTGCTGCTGAACGCTCCCGAAACAATGGTCTTGTTTTTCCTGTAATAAACTTTGTTATAAGAAATGACAAAGGTATTGTTACAACAAATATAAGTATCAGCATCGGAGATATCGAAAGCATCATAAAGAACGAGCCGACAACCGTTATAACACTCGTGAGTATCTGCACAAGGTCAGTTGAAAGCGATGTATTTACTGTATCTATATCATAAGAAATTCTGCTTAATATCTCACCCGTCTGATGTTTATCAAAATATGATACCGGAAGTTTCATAAGGCTGTCATAGACATCTTTTCTCATCTGGTAAACACATTTCTGTGTTATATGTATCATAAGGACAGAAAGTATATAAGACATTACTGAAGATGCAATATAAAATATTGCCATCAGAATACAGTAATGCGTGACTTTTTTAAAATCCACCTGACCGGTACCGGTTATTGCATCAATCGCCTGACCTGAAAGCTTTGGTCCGATAAGTGCAAAAACATTACCCGCAATTGATAAAAATAACGCTGCTGCCATGAGATATTTATATTTCATAAGGTATTTTGACAGTCTCAAAATAGTACCCTTTTTATTGATACTTCTGCTGTTTTTATATATCTCTTCCGCACTTGTTCCCTTTGCAATCTTTGGTCCCATACGGAACATATCTGCACCTGTTTTTGCCATGATAACACTTTCTCCTTTACTGTGTTATTCCGCTCTGAAGACTGCTTATTCTTGCATAAATTGCACATGTTTTAAGAAGCTTATCATGATTTCCGCATGCTGCAATCCTGCCTTCATCTATAACAATTATCTTATCACAGTCAAGCACTGAACTTACTCTTTGTGCAACTATAATTGTAGTTGTGTTTTTTCCCATTTCATCAATATTTTTTCGTATTGCTGCATCAGTCTTGTAATCCAGTGCACTTGAAGAATCATCAAGCACAAGAATCTCAGGATTTCCCACAATCGCACGCGAAATTAACATTCTCTGTTTCTGTCCACCACTAAGGTTATTTCCTCTTATTGCAAGAAATGAATCGTATCCTTCATCCATCTGGCTTATATGTGAATCAATACATGATGCTTTTGCTGCTTTTTTCATATTCTCGTCAGTTATATTTCTTCCAAGTTTTATATTTTCCGAAACACTGTCTTCAAATATAATGTCATTCTGAAATACAGCACCGAATTTCTCACGCAGAACACCCACATCATAATCACGAATATCTTTTCCATCAATGAATATCTTTCCTGATGAGACATCATAAAATCTCATTAAAAGATTGATAATTGTTGTCTTTCCAGAGCCTGTTGCACCAATAATTCCAAGCTTCTGGCCTTTTTCCAGTGAAAATGAAATATCAGAAAGGTTATCAACGTTTCCATTATATGAGAAACTCACATTATCAAAAACAATATACGGAAGGCTCTCATCACAGCTTTTATTATCATTAGCATCCTGATTCTTAATGTCAGACCGGGCTTGTAATATTTCTTCTATTCTTTCGGCAGACGAACCGGCTCTTGAAAACATAACGAAAAGACGTGTTATTGAGAGCATGGCATTAAGGATTATTGTAAAATATGTAAGAAATGCAATAATTTTACCAGGTGCTGTAAGTCCGGCATTTACACGGACTGCCCCAACAAATATAATCATTACCCAGCCAACATTAAGAAGGAAATTCATAACCGGATTGGTAAGTGCCATTGTTATACCCGCTTTTTTCTCCTTTTCAACAACATCCAGATTGATATTTTCAAATCTCTCACGCTCATAATCACCTTTTGAAAGTGCCTTGATAACTCGTATTCCTGTAATACTTTCACGCACACGGCCTATCATGACATCACTTGCCTTCTGATGCGTGTTATAAAGAGGAATGCCTTTTTTAGCAACATATATGACTACTATTGCAAGAAATGGAAGTGTTGATGCAAGTATTGCCGAGAGCACCGGATCAAGTGTCATAGTAACAATAATCCCGCCAATAAGAAGAATCGGTGCACGCACACCCATTCTCTGCATAGAATTCATAATCTGATGAATATTATATGTATCACTTGTCATTCGTGATATAAGTGTGCTCTGAGAGAAGTTGTCAACCTGTCCGCACGAAAGATTCATAATTGCCGTAAATGTATCATTTCTTAAAACACGCATTGAATCTCTCGCAACTGATGAAGCCATTCTGTTTGCTGTCACATTGCCGAGTACCGCAATAAATGCACAGACAACCATGACAAGTCCCCACTGTACAACTCTCGCAATATCTGCCTCAGGCACAACTTCATCAATAATATATGCAAGTATCCACGGAAGCAGCAGATCCATTACTGTTCCGGAAAATTTAACCATAAACCCCACTACCATGCGTGGGAAGTGGGGTTTCATATATCTGAATATTAAATTCATACTTCAGCGTATGTTCTTTCCATAAATTCTCTTGTTGCGACAGCATTTTCAGGCACCGTATTTTCAAGCGTACAGTGAACATATGGCTTGTATTCTTTTACCTTCTTTAAGAGAAGCGGATAATTAAGGCTTCCTGTTCCGGCAGCAATAGACTTTAACTCATTGCCCTCAACGACATAATCCTTGCAGTGGACTACAGCTATATCATCTCCGAGAAGTTCAAATGCCTTTTCAATAATCTCATCCTGTTTATCGATATTATCAACACAAAGAAGATTTACAGGGTCAAATATAATCTGAAGATTAGGTGAATCAATAGCATCCAGAACTTTTCTTGCTCTCTCAACTGTGTATACAATATGCTTCCACACCGGTTCAATTGCAAATATAACACCAAACTGCTCTGCATATTTTACTATAGGTCTCAGATTTTCTATAAATGTCTCAAGTGCTTCCTCAGAATGATTTGCCGGTTCGTACTTGTATTCTTCGTTAACGGCACCAGTCTCTGTTCCAACAACTCCACAGCCTAAAATACTTGCAAATCTTATATGTGCCTTGTATTTTTCTACTATCTTTTTATGCTGCTCCGGATTAGGGTTGCATAAATTAAGATAACAGCCAAGCACAGCCACATCAACTTTATTTTCAGCACACAATTCCTTGATATACATTGCAAGTCCAGGTGTCATTGTGCTTATCTCCGGCTTAAATTCCTTAATTGACTTGCTTAGTGCTATATGCATGCAATGAAATCCCTGATTATGTATATTTGGAATCAGTTCATCAAGCGGTGCATATTTTACATCATGAGCTCTTATACCTATTCTCATATTATCCTCCATTCCGGCACATATAGTGCATTACCATATAATCAATATTTTAATATTACTACGGTTTTTTGGTCTTTGCAAGATATGGCGGATTAATACAATCCATTTTCTGACAATGCCTTGTAATATGTAATAACAGGGATAAAACTCTGAGCAAATCCCTTTGTGCTTGCACCGGCACATATCACTGCATCATCAACAATTTTCTTGACACCGTTTGTCGTTGCTGCCTTTGAATCAATTGTTTTGTCGAATGTCTTTATTCCTGGTTTAAGATACTTCACATCTCCTGTGAGTTCATAAGCTATTGCAAGAGATTCAAGCAAAAGCGTATTATTACCAAGTCTCTGCAGACTCGGAAGTTCTTTATAATAAAATACTCCACATCCAAGCATACAGTTTTCAATAAGATCATCAACAGCACGGATTATCATATCTTTGATATCTTCACGCGGAAATACTCTGTAATATCTCATAACACTGCCAATCGCAACAGAAATCATAAATCCTACACGTATCGTTGTATTGTCTGTATATGGTGCAAGCCAGTAGCCATATTCTTCTTCCCATTTCTTAAAGCTGTCAACAATCCATTCACATTTGCCAATCCACTTTGATTCACCAGTCTCAACATATAATGCTGTCAGTGCTCTTAGTGCCCAGCCTGTTTCTCTTGCATTTGCCTCACCCGGAACAGCATACATTGGTGTATCAAGAAGCTTTAATATATTATTTCCAATTCCAACAGCCGTAGTTAATGCTCTTTCGTCGCCTGTAAAATGATAATAATCAATAAGACCTTCAACCCACTCATGCGAACACACCATAATACCATTCTTGCAATGTCCTGCCGTATGTTCCCACTGACCGCCGATTCGTAACGGATTATCACTGTAATGGCACACATCTACATCCATCTGATGCTCTGTTGAAACAAGAAGATAGTCAAGGAAACGTCTCACACCGGTTCTTGCATACTCCAACGCACATGAATGTGGATAATCATATTCATTATTACTCCACACTGTCTTTCCGTTGCCTCTTCCCTGCTGTGTATAATTAGAATCCCATGTATCGCCCCAGTTAAGCATGCCATAACATCTTGCATGTTCGTCAGCTCTT
>ERZ824600.3214-NODE-3214-length-15931-cov-17.962648_pt1 | contig 15931 bp, 17 predicted proteins | sample MGYA00519933_ERZ824600 | MGnify/ENA primary metagenome ERZ824600 (study PRJEB31778, sample SAMEA3449178) | human gut metagenome | biome: human gut; feature: human-associated habitat; material: faeces | place: United Kingdom | collected 2010/2012 ... | reverse complement strand
CTTCTGCCAGATACGAATCGCCCATAATTTTGTAAGCGGTATGGTAGACCAGCCGCTTGTAGGTATTATATACATCTATAAATTGTTCTTCATTACTTTGATCGTCAAGAACAGCTAAGTACAGGGAAAGCAACACAATCACCTCCAACGGATTCGCATGGATTGGATGTAGTGTACCATGAACCAACAAAAATGTCGAATGTTTTCCGTTCTGATCTGAACGAAGAACAGCCAGCATTATGACCTCACTTACCGTTGAGGCCACTGCTGGCTGTTCGTTTGGTTTGAGATGTCTCCATCAAAATTGCAGAGCGCAAATGTCTTGAAACTCCACCTTATATAAATAGAAGCGTTTTGAAAAAACGCGCAGCCTGCATCGGAACGGTGCAGAATGAAGGGGATTGGGCACAGCCCAACAAGCATTTTGCAACGCAAAAATGGCGTTTGTATAGACAAAAGCCCTGCTTGCGCAAGCTAAACGAATTAGGATTGACTACTTGCCTTCTCAGAAGATTTCACATCACCTTTATTGAGATAACTGTTTTCCAACTTCATCGTTTTTTTATAATAATTATTTAGAAGATTGAAATGGGCTAAATCTGATGCAATTGCCATTGTCAAAAAGCCAACAACAGTCAACATCGTTATTTTCCACCCACAATGATACTTTATAACTGCGTAAGTACACACAATCAACATTGCAAACGAATTTAACGCTGTAGACCGCATTAAACGTATCCTTGACAATGTAAAAGTGGCAAATGCATCTTGCTTGAAGTGTTCCCAAACGATGATACTAGTTTCTGCTTCAATAGGATATTTTTCTTTGATATGCATCTTCCTTTTGTCATATATGATATCTGCAATCCTATCAACGATCAATCCTAAAATATAACACCACCCTAGCATAATAATCGATGGAACTATATTCTTTATGCAATACTTAATAATTGGTAAAAATGCGTCTCCTATAATAATAAATATAACCAAAAAGATAACTGCAAGTGTTTCCATACCAACGACAATATACTCTACATATAATTTGGTTGTTTCCATACGATACTCCTATTTATTTCGATAACGATGACTTTTCCATCTTTTTTCTATACTGTGCTGGGCTGACCCCATATTCTTTTCGGAACACCCGACTGAAGTAAAGCTGGTTGTCGTAACCCACGATTTCTGCAATCTCGCCGATTTTATAATCGGTATTCTCCAACAAGCTCTGTGCATTGACCATCCGAAGCGACAGGATGTACTGCGCAGGGCTTATTTTCATATACCGCTTGAAGTTTCGGGTGCTGATGTGCAGCGATTCTGCATAGTCCTCCACGCTGATTTTGATGTTATAGTTCTCGTTAAAGTAGGCAATGGCGGCTTCGATTTCTTCCGGAATGTTGATTTCCACATTTTCACCTTCCTGCTGCTGACGGCTGACAAGAAGCAGGATCGTGTTGAACATCGAAGCAATATAATCCTCATAGCCATACTTGCACTGCTGCAGTTCCCGGATGATTTTTCGGAACAGCATCTTATACTCCGGCAGTGTTCCGCTGTAAAAGACGTGCCGATCCAGTGGGATGCCATGATAGGTCAGAATGTTCTTCACATCATAGCCTGTGAAATGAATCCAGAATACTTCAGGATGGTCTTCTACATAATAAACCCCATAACCCATGTGGTGGGAGCCGTAGTAAGTGCGCTGGTAGCTTAAGAGTTCATGATTTCAATACGTGTGCAGGTTTCGGCTCTAAAGGCAGAATACTCTTCTTCATTAAAGGCGTTTTGATTTTCCATGTCTAAAATTCACCTCATTTCAACTAATTCATCGCAACTTGATAAAATCCGTGAATCATGTGAAACTATAACAATTATCGCTTGCTGTTTTCGTAGTTCAAGATATTCTATTAATGTTGTGATGCTTTTTTGATCTAATGCAGAAGTGGGCTCATCAAGTAAAATCAAAGAACTATCTTTACTTAATGATCGAACAATAGACAATTTCTGCTTTTCACCGCCGGAAAGGTTACTTCCGTTTTCATTTATTTCTTTATCGAGTAAATATTCCAACTCAAACATTTTTAGTAAGATGGATTGATTATAACCCACAAGTTCACCATCATCAACTCCAAAATGCAGATAATTTTGTACGCTTATATTGAACATCGTTGGATGTTGCTCAACGTAAGACACTTTTTGTCTACGGATTTGCGGCATATCTAAGTCATTCAAAGAAATTCCATTGTAGAAGATCTCGCCCATATGCTCTCCTGAAAAAATGTTTATCATTGCATTTAGGACGGTTGTTTTTCCTGAACCATTTTTTCCAACAATCCCATATATTCTTCCGCAATGAAAACTATAGTTATATGAATTCAACACTTCCTTTTTCTCATAAGAAATCGAAAGGCTCTCTATTTTGACTTCTCGGATTTTTTCAACTCTTTTTGAGCCAATATTTTCATTGGGCTGATTCATTATTTTATCTACACGTTGAAAAGAAATTTTAGCATCTTGATAACTTCCAGCCAATCCAACAAAATACGAAACCGCACTAATTGTCATGTTAAAATATGTATTTATAATCGTGAAATAGCCAACGCTTAAGTCTCCAATGCTTACTTTGTATCCACCAATCCCTATTATACTCACATATGCGATTATGATAATTGTTTGATTGATATTTGAAAAAAAGCAATCAATTTTTGTTGAATCGAGTTCTGCATGCAACATTGTATCAAATGCAAGGAATAATCTATTTTCCATTTCCTTGTATAAAGTTGCCTGTTTTATATGGCGCAGTTTTCCTATTTGTTCTGAATAGCAAGAAAAATATTTATTCGCTGCCTCTTTTCGCTTTTTTCGAGACGAGTACATTTTTTTATCATTCAGCTTAAATGAAGCAATATAAAAGGGAATCAGCAAAAAAACTATCACACATAATATTTTGTCAACCCTAAATATAATTACTCCACTCACAACAATTGTTACAGATTGAAAAATAATGGCTGCAGCATTTTGAAGAAAAAACTGAACGATCAAATGACTGTCTTTGTTTATTTGGTCAACATAATAAGAACAATCGATATTTCCATATTGTTCATATCGAGAGTGAAAAATCTTTTGAAACAGATCATTGCTGATATTATAGATTAATGTCTGATTTAATTTTACAGAAAGGATAGATTGCCAATAGTCAAAGAGCATTTGAAGCAAGTTCAAACTTGCAACCAATGTGATAAATAATATCAGATTAGTGAAACTTATTGCTTTAATCAGTGAGTTGATATAAAGGCCCGAAATATACGGGGATATCATACCAATTCCCCATGTAAATAGTGCTGTCACAAAATAGAACATTGCTAACACAGGGATTTTTTTTAGCTGATGCAGTATAATATTAAAGTTCATAATCTTACGCTCTCGATTTTTAATTATTGGTGAAATCCGTTAGTTACGTTATCGACTACACGAAAAAATAGAATTATTAGTGGAATCACAAAGATCAAGCATAAGGCATTTTTTAATTCAGGATTATCTGTTGAAAGCTGCATCAAAATCATAGAGAGCGGATACTTTTCTTTGCTCTGCAAAAATGTCATAGGCTGTTCCAAAAGATTCCAGCTTTCAGCGATTGAAAGAAATGCTGCAACCGTAACATACGGTCGTACAATTGGAACATAAATTTTTCCAAAAAGCACCCAGTTGCTTGCACCATCACAAATTGCTGCATCGAACAGGCTGCTATCAATTCCTTTCGCTGCGAACCAAAAGAGTAAAATCATCCAAGGTTGGAAAGCCGTCATTATCAATAACCCCTTCAGAGAATCCAACCATCCGATATTCATCAGAACCAGATATTGGGGGAGCATGAGTGCTTGCTGCGGCAGTAGTAAAAAGAAAACACAAGTTAAGATAAAGAACATTTGTACTTTGAATGATGAAACCCTAGCAATCGCATAACCTGCAGACAGTGCAATCACAATTTGAATAAGCACTCCCGCAATTGCAAGAATCACTGTATTTTTATAGGCACAAATGAATTCCATCAGAGAATCCATCTGCCACAAGCCATCTAAGTGCATATCAAATGTCGGGAAAACAAGAAATACGCATGGCAGCACAAAAATCACAGCGGCTATCAAAGACAACATTCTATATGCAGCTTCTTTTCGTGGGTTCATCAGTTGTTCCTCTTTTTTCTTGCCAAGCACATTCCAATCAGCACAAAGACTCCAACAAAAAGCACAACCAAAATAGATGCCGCTTCCAGTCGTGCATAGTTCATATTCATAAAATTGTTTTGCAGAAAGTGCTGAATACTATATAGTTGTTCATTCGGGTGACTTCCTCCAATCAAATAGGCTTCACGGAAGCATCGAAAGCTATTGTAAATCGTCAAAATTCCACAAATCAATAAAGAACTCTTTATGATTGGAAGCTTTATGTACCAAAAACATTGTAGAGGGTTGACTCCATCCAGCATGGCGGCATCTATGATTTCGGATTCAATGGATTTCATAGCAACCATAAAAATTAAAATTGAGAATCCCATCGTTTTCCATAATACAATTACAAGGAATACATAAAATGCAAATGGTGTTGCACCCCACTGGCTAGGAGATTTTCGTAAGATGCTTGATGCAATTGCTACAACACAAGCTGCAGGAAGTATTGAAGGAACAAGGAAGAACAGACAAAGTTTTTCTTGTCGGAGTTTTATATAAGCTTCCGCAATGAAAATGCCAATAACCAAATTGACGGGTACAATGATGGCCCACAAATGAAACAGATTTCTAACAGCGAGTGAAAATGCCTCATTTTCAAAAAGATCCACATAATTTTGTATGCCGACAAAATCGGTTCCTGTTCCAAGAAAGAGACTTTTCCAAAAAGCAATCAGGATTGGAAACAGATAGCAAAAAAATCCGGCAATAAGTGCCGGCAGAAGAAGTATATTGCTCTGAAGATTCTTTTTCATTTTATTCATCAAGGTACAATTTGAGCCGCGGAGTAAGTCGATCAACAAGCTCATCAAGGGTGATTTCATCATTCCAATACTGAACCATCGTTTCGCTTAGAAGATTTCCTCCATCCTCACTTTGATCAAGCTGCAAGGCACGGTACCAAATTGTGTGATATTGCGCTGCATTTATCTTGTCGCATATTGTTTCAAGTTGATCTAGCTGTGCATCAGTCAAATTGTCACCATACATCTCTTTTCGGTTTTCAATATCTTCTTGCCCTATTTTTTCATGGGATGCATCATAGACACTGAATTGATATTGTGCTTCCATACATTTTTTAAGACATCCACGTCGGACAGGAAACATATCTTTATCTGCAAACGCCGAACTCGACTGGCATTCTTCACTAAGAAGATAAGCTAAAAGTGCTTTTACCTCTGCTGGATGCTTTGTGTTTCGATTTCCCATTGTGTAAGAACCGATTTCAGCAGTAACACCGCCTAGCTCATTGGGAATGGGGAGTGTTACGGTTTTGATTCCAAGAGCCGCACACTGCCGAAGAAGTCCCACCGTCATATAGCTTGGGTCAAGACTAGCAAAAGGTTCACCGTTTGCAAAATAATCTTGGACTACTTCTGGATTGAAACTGTCAAACAAACCATTTTGCATCTCATAAGAAATTTCACCCGTACGGAATTCTTTCTCGTATGCTAATGTTTGCCGACAACTAACTGTGTCCAAGTTAATAGTGTGATTCTTGTAATCGATGATCGGCTGCGATAACGCGCTTGTCATGCTAAAGTCCGTCACAACCAGCATTGGTTTTTCCTTGTAGATGCGCAGCAGTTCATCCATCGTGGCCGCAAGGCTTTTTGATGCGGCTTGCATATCAAATCCGCTGTCTTTCAGAACGCTTTCTGCACTTGTCAGAGTTGGAACTGAAAAGCACAAAGGTAAAATATACTGTTTTCCTTTTAGTTTTCCAGCATCTAAAAGAGGTATATAAAAATTCTCTGCTGTGAATTCGTTTGAATCCATTACATCGGTAAGATCGAGAAAAGCTCCATTCATCATACTCTTTTCAATATCTGGAAATAGATTAACATTCGTCAATCGGTTTCCTTCCATAATAAAAAGGTCTGGTCCCTTGCCTGAAAGGATTTCCGTATTTAGCTGATGAATCTCAGCCTCGCGCTCTGCAGTATCACCCTCTTTGGGTGATACAAACTGGATTGTGATATTAGGATTTTCTTTTTGATAATCCAGCAATTTTTCATAGATAGGACAATGTGTATCAGGATTTGCATAGTGAGCGGTAAGGTAGACTGTTAAAGTTACTGGATTTAGGTCATTTTTTGATGAAGCTTCACTTACTATGGGAGATGTTTCGATTTTTTGGTGCAAGCAACTTGTGAGCAATAATACAACTGGCAATATAAAGAGCACATGCACCCATTTGTTGTTTTTCATTTTTATATCCTATATTCTTTAGATAATAAGGGGCCGGATTCCATTTTTACCTATAAAATGTATTCAGCTTGCAGATTTCACTTAGTAATTAGGATCAGAGTACCAGCCAATGTCAGCACATGCCTGCTTGAAATTGTTGTACTCGGTTCGAAGACTAACATTTCCGATGCAGTCGGTAATGCATTCGGGATTAACCGACATGCTACGAATAAGGAAGGAATAATCGGACAAGGTTTCGAGAACGTTCTTTTTCATATTCTATCCTCCGCGAAACAGAATCCGGCCCTTTATTATCTAAAGGAGAATCTATTCAAAGATGGCTTTCAATTACATCAATCCAATTTTTAGGCGTGAGAAGACCGTAATTGTTACTATCTTGTTCAGTAAATCTTATATTAAAAGTTTGTTCGCAAATCATAAATAGATAAGTCAAGTCTATTCCATCTAGACTAAAAGGAAGTCTAAGCAACGAATGTGTCAAATTGTCTTTAGCGACACTTCGTTCAATGCCAAATTTTTCTTCAAGAATTTCGCAGAACATTGTTTCTATTGAATGTTTCGATTTGCACATTTCATGCTCCTAACTCATTTATAATCACACTATAGATTTGAGTTTCAATATCCGTGTCCGAAATGAACAATGAATTGTCTACGCATTTGGAGGCATATTTTTGTATGTCTTTAGGTGGGATAATTAGTTTTTTCATACCGCCGCCACGCCCAACATCAAGATAGTTCACAATGGAATTTTCAAACACAATTTTTGAAGGACGCTTTCCAAATCTATATTCAAAGAGAGAATTCATTCTTTTTGTGAAGTCGATATCCATACAATCAATACTCGTGGACAATATTAAACAATCCGGCGGAATAGCTTGCATGATTTTATATGCACATACTCCAAAATCAGCAGTAGACAAATGATTATACGGAATGAATCCGTCTGGAAGATCAATAAGTACAACATCTGCCATTTCCTGAATAGCTGTAGTAAAGATATATGAATTGAGAGATTTTATATATTGCTCTGACGGAATAGATTCTATCTGCTTTTTTGTTCCGATATAATGTACTCCTATTATCTCCGATGGAAAATATGAAGAAAATGCGCTAACTTTTACTTTTTTCTTCTTTAGAGCAGAAAAAGCAGCCATAAATAATTCAAATGTTCGAGACGCATCAAGCATTCCACCAATGGAAACCACTGCTTGCTTAATATCTTTTATAGAAGTTCCCTCCGGATTTGGGCAAAGTGGAAATAATTTAGGATTTTCTTCGGTGAAATCAAGAATTTCTTTTCCATATTCTACAGCAAGTTCTTTGGTGCGCTTTAATTTTCGGCGTAGAACAGTTGAATTGTAGTTGGATTCAAGCGGAAGTAACACAACTGTAGAAATTTTCTGGATGAGTGCTTCTATCTTTTCATCTGAATAGACAATATTGTCAAGAAAATCATATTCATAAGCTTTGCCAATAGTCGAACCTGTTAGACTGCTTCCTTCGAAAGAACAAAGTATAAAATCATCTGATTTCCAAGGCACAAAGCGGATCATTGGCAAGCAACGAGCCGTTACAGGATAAAGCAAAAATTTATTCATTGATTTTCCTTTCGATATAGTGTCAGCAAGTTCTTGTTCAGTAGCAAAATCATAATCCTAAAAGTGTAGTACACGTTTCCACGTGACTTTTGACACTGCATTGTACGGAGTTTTGCATTAACATCTTTTCCATCGTCACAATGTGAAATACAATTCGTACAATAACGAAATGCCCAGCAATTTTGACATTGCCTTTCTGTAAGTTTTGCAACATTCAGCATTTTTAACGCCCGATCCAACTCAATACCACCTGATAAATCACCAAGATATCCAGCATTTGAAGGTTCGTTCGTACGTTCACAAGTCAATAATTTTCCGTCAACCGTAACAAAAAGTTTATAGACACCAGGGACACACATACCTCCAGGTGCTGTTTCATAAGGCACGGACTGTGTTGCTGAATAACGATTTTTTAGCTTTTTCTTTGCGGACTCAATAATAACTTCTGAAAGGGGATAAACTTGTCTGCTGCTTTTTACGCCCAATTCATTAAGGAGTAGCAAAAAATTGTGGTATTCAAGTTGCTCGGCAAAACGTTCTGATTCACAATTTTTGACCTTTAATGTTGAATCGTTAATTGTCGTTGCAAGTGCATGAATTCCAGAAAATACTTGTCCATCTTGAAATACTGAATAAACTACATCCAGATCATCCATTGGATTAATAACAATGTTAATATTCATCCTTTTGATATATTCTGGAAATTTGTCCCTTATATGATTGAGATTTTCTACAGCAACATCGTATGAACTTTTTTTGCTTCCCACATATATTCTGTTTTTTTCTTGTATTTCTTTTGGTCCATCCAAGCTTAAAACCAAATGAACGTCATGCTTCCAAAGAAACTCCACCTTATCGATTGATAACAAAGATACATTTGTCGTCATTGCGTAGTGAACAATCTTCCCTTGGAATTTCTTCTCTGTATAGAGAATAACTTGTTTGATCAACTCAAATTCTAACAGAGGTTCTCCACCATAAAAACCGATTGTTACCACATCTGAATCAATTGAATGATTCCATAGATAATCAACAGCATGTTTGGCTGTGTGAAAATCCATTCTTTTATTTGTATGTTTTCGCTGAATTCCGTCGATAGATGCCGTATAAATACAATACTCACAACGAAAATTACATCCCTGTGTCACTTGTAAAAGAATCTGTGACATATTTCTTGAAAGAAGCAACGGCAAATAATTGCTATAAGGATTATTTATCCTTTTAATATGTTCCGAAGAAAAGTATCCCTTCTCCATCATGGCGTCAAATTTTCTTTTTTCCTCTATAGTGCCATTTTTATTTTTTAATCTTTTCTCTGCATATTGAAAAACGTCCTGAGGAACTGGAACAAATGTATTTAGGTTAACGTCATAAATATAATCTTGGAGAGGTGTTTTTATTGGGAGTATATTGGGGCAATCGTTATTCATCGTTCATCCTCATACTTTGTTCAGTTTTCTCAGATTCTTGCATATCATACAGCTTAAGGGGTCTTTCTGGCTGGTAGAGAATACTTGTACATGTCGGAGGCCAGCCAAATCGCTCCAGATCAATCATATATTCCAGAATATTCTTTGCAATCAAATCAATGCTCATCATAAAATTCCTTTCTTTTTATATTTTCAATTTGGAGCAATACGACGGTTGAAAGCACACTCCAAAATGTACAACTTAAAACAATTGGGCATTCGCAAAAAATTATATTAAAAAACAAAATTGTATAGATGACAACCTTTTTCTTTTGATTATTTGCGTTTTTTTCATTTTCTCCAAAATGTACACACTGAGGATATAATGGTGAACATCGAAGAATATCTGCGAATAATACTGCATTCAAAATCAATGTGAAGATTGGCGGTAGCCGTTCAACAGATGGCTCCAAGAACACTGTTATTAGTAAAAGCATTACACTGCTTAAAGTAAGGCATTTCCAAGGTGAAGATGCATGCCATCCCCCAATGTGTCTCCGAATGGAGCAGAAGATAATTAAAAACAAAGCAATCTCTAACGTTTTTTTAATGTAGAGAGAAAAAATCAATGTAGCCATTCCAAAGATAAGTTGAATGGCTTTCTTCTCTATAACATATTGGCACCAACTCTTGTTTTTTCTTTCTACAATTCCGATTTTAACGAAATAGTCAGATAGATACTTTGAAAATTTCTTTATCATTTCCTTTTCACCTGTTGGTACTATACTACAAATCTTTGACTGATTGTCGCCTTTGCGGTGAATGCCATATTTTTTGCAGTGAAATTGGCATTACGAGTTTGATACATACAAAATTCCCGCCAACCAATTTAAATAGTGGTTGGCGGGAATCACGTAGTCGTCTAGTAAGCAGTACCGTAAAATATCAAGGCACTACTCATTTAGAACTGTTCCTCTCCCTTCACAAAATTCTTGTTTATATACTATGCCAAGCTAAGGATTAAAAATGTATCACAAGCCATAAAACTTGCGGTGAAACAGGCATTGTAAATTATTGGATGTTAAAACTAATGGTTTGAATGAGACTTATAATGATATCTTTATTAGCAAAACCTCTGCCTACATAACTGGAGATTTTGAATCTCTCAAGCTAACAAAAAAATCCCACTTGTCCGATGCTTTAAGCGAATAGCAGGTGGGATTTTACACTTTAACTAATGACTGATTGGGAGTTGTGCAGAAAAAGAGAAAAGCTTTTTCTGTGAATTGTAATCAAAAACATAGAGAGCCCCTATATTATCTAAAATAGCTGTGACATTTTTCAAACCGTAACCATGTTCAATTGATGTGGTTTTAGAAGGCACTATTTTGTTATCAAGAATTTCAACATTATGCGCTGTAGGATTTTCAAGATATAAGAATCCGGCGGCTTCTTTCGTTCTCATCTTCAATAGTATTCTTCTTTCTTTAGAATTCGAAATATCCATACAAGCGTTTAAAGCATTGTCTAAAAGGTTAGAAAGGACTACTATTAATTCTTCATCTGATAATGGAAAATCAGAGAGATCGCCAAGCTGCATTTGAAATAAAATTTGATTTTTGATAGCAACAGAATATTTTTGTGTCAACAAAATATCCACCACATTGCGCCCTGTCTTAGTAATCAATGTTGGAAGCATTTCTTTTTTTAGTAATGGTCTTACATAATTTAGAACTTGACTATCTGGCGATTCTTGTTGTGCTAATCCATAAATTATAGCTAATTGATTTTGAAAATCATGCGTCTTCCTTCGCTGGTCAGAATAGGCCTCCACTAATGCCTCCATGCTCTCTTTTTCCTGCTTGATACTACGTTTTAAGATGATGTTATCCTGCAATGCAGCTTGCTGCTGATCCATGTAATCGAGTAACCATATTGCCATTACATCAAAGAACAAAAGAACGATTTCGCAAAGTAGCAACTCTGTTCCAGCACTAGATTCAATTTCATAAATTTGAAAAAACATTACAGAACAAAAGGTTGTAGTCAGTGGAAACAGCATTACTCGAAGCCAATCTTGCCAGATGGTGTTTTTGAATTGAAATCGCTTTTTCGCGAGTAAACCGACTATAGCAACAATTAAAAGTTCCACGCATTTTACTCCATAACAAATTAGGTAATACTCTACTGGATTTTCCATGTATGTGGAAAAATCTCTCTTGGAAAGAAATGAAATAGCTAAAAGAACTAGAACATCCCATACGCTTACAAATGAATAAAATCCAATGGCTATTCCGATACTTTGTATGATGGTATCTATATAAGAAATTTTCAACCATATAGCATCTACTATGGTTAATACAACTGCCTTGAGCCAAAAATACTTATCAAGTAGCGCAAGTGCAGTAACATTAAAAGCTGCCAACAAAATAATTGAAATCAGAAACTTTACTGTCGATAGATTTTTCTTGAAAAAAATTGAGGCAAAAAAAGTTAGTACAATCACTTCAAGTAGTACTAATAAGGTGTTGCTCAGCGGCAGAAGAAGTCTATTCATAGGTTTGTTCCCTTCCAAAGCAAGAATTTTCTACAGATTTCTTTATAATTTTTTTCTGAAACTCTAATTGTTGTATTATTTCGAAGCTGCGCATTGTAGCTGGCTATCTTATCAATATAATGCATATTCACCAAGAAACTTTTTTGTAACCGAATAAAGCCTTGATCCGAAAGGAAATTATCGTAGTCTTCTAGCTTACCAAGGCCCTCTATGGTTTCACCGCTCAGTAGAAAGATCTGTACTCTTCGCTGAGAAGTCCCCTCAAAATAGAGAATACTTTTAATAGACAAAGGCAAGATTCTGTCCCTTTGTCGAATTTGAATAGTGATGTTATTATCATATAGTTTTTCTTGCAAATCATCCATACAATCGGAAAGCTCTTCATCTAATTGCGCTTTGAGAAGATAGCGAAAAGCGTTCACCTTATATCCTGAGGGGGCATACTTAATAAAGGATGTCACAAATACCAATATCATCTCTGGATACCGTTGATGCAGTACTTTTGCAACATCTAATCCGTTGAATTCCGGCATATCAATGTCAAGAAAGGCTACTTGTATGGATGATAAATCATCTTCAAGTAGCGTCTTACTAGAGGAAAAAATTTGACAGTCATACAACAAATCTTTTCTAGCACAATATGTCTTTATTTTTTTGTCTAGTATTTTAGAAAATTCCGGCTCATCGTCAAGAATTACAATCTTCACGGTAAAATCGAACCTCCGTGTCTTTTCTTTGTATTGATTAACCATACCGCGAAAACCTCCACGTTGTCAACATTATTTTTGCAATTCGCATCTTTAGCATAATTATCAAGCATTCGTGTGTTAAAGTCAAGAAAAATGCTGATTATTAGCACAAAGCGAGATTGATGCATGAAGATATATGACTACGCCGGCAAGAAAAACATCAGTGGAGAACGGATACGAGAGGCACGAACCCGGCTCCATTTGACGCAAACAAATCTTGCCGTTCAGCTTAAACTATCAGGGGTTGACGTAGAACGTGACTCTATCAGCCGTATTGAAATCGGAACGCGTTTTGTTACTGATTACGAAATTCGTGAATTATCAAAAATTTTGAAAGTTACCCCTGCATGGTTGCTTGGAATGGAATAATCTTCCAATTATAAAAGGCGCAGTGATCACTGAGTCGCTGCACTCTTTTTGATTATTCACACAATCGCACGGCGACGGATATCAGCTGTACACTCTAGAAGAAGATAATTTGTAAATACCCATCTCACTGCAAAAAATATGGCATTCACTGCATTTTGGGCAGCTGTAAAATTTTTGTGATATAGTAAGAATCGAAGTAAGTGTGTACTTCATAAAACAATCGTGTGATGTAGCTTTGTTCAGCTCTTGCGGTTGCATGATTGATACCAGCACAGCATCGGGATTCACCGTACAGAGCGAGTGAACCCCTGATGCTGTGCTTTTTTATTTGACACGAGGTGAAATTTTATGCAGCAGTCTGATCATGAGTACGAAGAACGGAGCTTTGGAGATATTCAACGTGCAATTGATTTTGAGAACAGTATGAATGACCTTGAATCGCAATTGTATTACCAGCATCTTTCCCCGAAAGAAGTTGCCCAGCAGGTGCTGAAAGCCACTTGTCAATTCTACGATGCGGACTGGTGCGGTCTAATTCAGGTCGATCTGGATTTGAGCCTGTGGACACCTTTCTGGTGGTTCAACACGGGTGCAACGGATAAAACGACGCTTTTGACCGAAGAATATGAATCGGCTAAATTTCTGGATCGGTGGGTACAGACTGTCCGCAAGGGAATTCCAATGGTCGTCCCGAATGCCGAGGCGACAAAAGTAGCCTATCCTGCGGAGTACGACTTGTACCAGCGGCTTAGTATCCGGTCTGTCATTGCCGTTTCTTTGGAGCCGCGCCCGGTCGCTCTGCTTGCCGTCCGCAATCCGAAGCGGTATATCCAGCAGACCAGTATGTTGCGGATTCTTGCCTATGTGCTGCTTGCATCGTACAACGAGCAGAAAATGCTGAACCGACTCCAGATGGCGTATATTCCTACTTCCATCCAAAGCAGCAAAGACATCTATGTCAGTCTGTTTGGCGAACTGAGCATTAGCACGTCTAAAGGTGTTCTGAAAGAAGCTGACTTTAGTTCTCCGAGAATCAGCCGGCTGATTTCTTACCTGCTGATCTCCCGTAAAAATGCCATTTCTCCGCAGGAGATCACCCAAACGCTCTGGCCAGATGATTCAGACAACCCAGCCAAAAACGTCAAGGGACTGATTTATCGCCTGCGCCAAAAGTTCAGCCTTATTTCGGATGAGCCGTTGATTTTGTCCTCTGCGTCCGGATACCAACTCAACCCAGAACTCCACATCATGACCGATTATCAGCGTTTTGATGAACTGGTATCTTCTGCTGCCAGAGCATCCTCTGTGATCAACAAAGTGGACATCCTCAAAAATGCCCTTGACCTCTATCGAGGAAAGGTCTTGTCTTCCGCAGATGGAGAGCATTGGTTTATCCAATTTTCCACAAAATACCATCTCTCCTATATGGGTGCTGTCAGTGAATTGCTGAAGCAACTGGACTATTTGCACTCTTATGACCTGCTCAATCAGTATGCCATGAAGTCGCTGACCATCGCACCAGATAATCCGAAAGCATACTGCTGGCTGATTCGTTCCCTGAAAGCGCAGGGAATGAATGAACTTGCCACCAATGAGCTGGCCGCAGCAAAGGAACATCTGACTACGGAAGAATACGAAGAAATCCTTGCATTTGAAGCCAATTGGTGAGAATGGTTCCTATAACACTTTCGTAACACCTTCATGTGACTTTCATAACACCTAAAATTTTTCAGAAAGGGGCAAAAATGGCTCCATAACACTTTCATAACACCGCCAGATGACTTTCATAACACTGTCGTGTGATATGCTTACAGGGCACGAATCGATGCCTTGCAAAAGCTGATCGCACGGCGGTTTTCTTTTTTATAGGCTTCGGTGCGTCAGAACAAAAACATATCGAAGCCTGAGATGCATTAAAGGCCGAGGATACTTATACCGCTTTCCATTTTCGGATGGAAAACAGTGTCGGTACCCTTTTCTTTAGTGCATCTCTTTTTTGTTGCCAAGAAAAGCCCGCAAGCTGTCCAGCGGTGAAGTGTCCTCAACCTCCGCATCCGGCGGAAAGGACACTTCATGTTTCTTTTTGCCCATTTTTCGTGGCTGGAACTGGCCGCACGGTATCCCTAGCAACTCCAAATTTTCGACTTTTTACGCTTTATCGAAAATTTGGAGGTTTACGATGGCTTTTAATAAGGGCTATGAGTTGAAAAAGTTTGAAGCACACTGGGAAAAGCTGCGCATCGAATACGCGGCGGCAGGAATGGCCGGTGATGCTATTCAGAAGATGTACGACTATGACCGCCAGCAGTTCAATTCGGAACGTACCTGCATTGAGCGGACACAGGAATTCACGGCACCTGCGTATGAAAGCTCCGAGGAAGAAGCATCGCCTTTGATGCTGCGCTATCAGGAAGCCATTACCACAACAGATACATACCACGAAACCAAGCGCAGCTTTGCATGGATCGGAGAAATCGAGAATGAACGGTTGCTTTCCGCACTTGAAACCTTATCCGACCTCGATCTGAAGATTCTCACACTCTATGCTTATGATGGATACACCGAATCCGAGATTGCAAGAGCTTTAGAATCAAAAAGAATTACGATTCATAAGAGAATCGAACGAATCACTATGTTTTTGAAGAAGTTTTGAACTTTTTTCTTTTCCGGGTAACAATTTGACCGTTTTCGTCGGCTACCAAGTGAGAGGACAATTCACCAAAGCGGCTCCTGCCGCTGGCGAAACGTCCGCACTCGCGAACCTTGAAAGTTGAATAGTTCAGTTGTTCGGTACTCAGATAATGATACTTCC
>ERZ824600.3201-NODE-3201-length-15967-cov-8.482089_pt1 | contig 15967 bp, 10 predicted proteins | sample MGYA00519933_ERZ824600 | MGnify/ENA primary metagenome ERZ824600 (study PRJEB31778, sample SAMEA3449178) | human gut metagenome | biome: human gut; feature: human-associated habitat; material: faeces | place: United Kingdom | collected 2010/2012 ... | reverse complement strand
TGGAACCCCGCGGAACCGTTCGACTGGCGGGGCGACGCGTTCGACGCCTCGAAGATCGGCAGTCTGCTGATCTACGAAGCCCATGTGGGCATGGCCCAGGAGCGCGAAGGCGTGGGAACCTACCGCGAATTCACCGAAAAGATACTCCCGATCATCAAAAAGGACGGCTACAACGCCGTGCAGCTGATGGCCGTGGCCGAGCACCCCTACTACGGGTCGTTCGGTTACCACGTGTCGAGTTTCTTCGCCCCCTCGTCGCGCTGCGGCACGCCCGAGGAGCTGAAGGAGCTGATCCGCCGCGCCCATGAACTGGGGCTGGCGGTGATCATGGACCTCGTGCACGCCCACTACGTCAAGAACCTCAACGAGGGGATCAACTCCCTCGACGGCACCGACCATCTCTACTCGCCGCCGGGCGACGCGGGCTACCAGCAGTACTGGGATTCGAAACTCTTCGACTACGGCAAGGAGGAGGTGCAGCACTTCCTGCTGTCGAACGTCAAATACTGGCTCGACGAGTTCCATTTCGACGGCTACCGCTTCGACGGCGTGACGTCGATGATCTACCGCCACCACGGCTACGTCACGTTCGATTCGCGCGACCGTTTCTTCGACGAGGGGGTCAACGGGGACGCTCTCACCTACCTCACCCTGGCCAACCGCCTCGCGCACGATTTCCGGCCTTCGGCCGTGACCATCGCCGAGGACGTGAGCGGCATGCCGGGGATGTGCATCCCGATCGCCGACGGCGGCATCGGATTCGACTACCGCCTGGGCATGGCCATCCCCGACTTCTGGATCAAGCAGCTGAAGGAGGTGCCCGACGAGCAGTGGGACATCCGGGAGATGTGGTCGGTGATGACCGACCGCCTGCCCGAAGTCAAGACCGTGGCCTACGCCGAGTCGCACGACCAGGCGCTCGTCGGCGACAAGACCATCGCCTTCCGGCTGATGGACAAGGAGATGTATTTCCACATGGACCGCGCTTCGGAGAACATCGTCATCGACCGCGGCATGGCCCTGCACAAGATGATCCGCCTGATGACCATCTCCACGGGCGGTCAGGCCTACCTCAACTTCATGGGCAACGAGTTCGGGCATCCCGAGTGGATCGACTTCCCGCGCGAGGGCAACGGCTGGAGCTACGCCCACGCCCGGCGGCAGTGGTCGCTCGCAAAAAACGGATTCCTGCGCTATGCGTGGCTGGGCGATTTCGACCGCGCGATGATCCGGCTGGTGAAAAAATACAAGGTTCTTGCCGACGGTTACCCGTGGAATCTGCTGATGGACGAGCGCAACAAGACGATGGCCTTCTCGCACGGCGACCTGCTGTTCGTCTTCAACTGGCATCCTTCGGCCTCGATCCCCGACTACGAACTTCCGGTGCAGGCCCCGGGCAAGTACGTCCCGGTGCTCTCGACCGACGAAAGCCGCTTCGGCGGACAGGAGCGGCAGTCGATGGCGGCCGAACACTTCTCGTTCGACGCCGGGGAGGGCGACGGACAGCGGCAGCCCCATATCCGCATCTACAACACCTCGCGCACGGCGACGGTCTACCTACGAAAAAAGTAGTTACGCAACGACTATATTTTCCTTTTTATTCACCAAAACAGATTTACCATATTTCTTTAAAGGAGTTGAGAGAAGGATTCTACCAATGCCGGCGGTTCGAAGCCACGAACCTGTGGCGGAGATCGTTCCTTCTTTCCATTTTTCTGGTCTTTTGTTTCGCCGTCTACGGAGCGCTGGCGTCCGAAATCCTGACCGCCGGACCCGGAGCGGCCAATTTCCTGGCGCTGAACGAAGCCGCCTGCGCGGTGGCGCTGCTCGGAACGTCGTTCGCCCTGATCTGGATCATGATGGCCAAGGGGTCGAAAGCCTGGTACGAGGTCTACGAACGCTACATATTCGAGATCGAACAGGAGGAAGCCGAAGGACTGAAAATTCCGGAGCGCTATCGGCTGGGAGCCTTGTGCCGCCCCTGGGAGATGAACGGCAACCTCTTTTCGAAGAAGGCGGGCCGCTACTCCCCCTCGCGGCTCAACATCACGATCGGGTCGGTGACGCTGACGGCCTGGCTGACCGTCGGACTCATCCACTATGCCGCCAGTGTCATCCTTTACGCCGAAGGCCCTGCCCTCTGCTGGCAGCCGCTGATCCTCGCGCTCATCCCCGCCTCGTTCCTCGCCGTTCTCGTCACGGCGGCTCGCAACATGTGGGGCCGGAGCCGGTCGCTGGTGAAGCCCTGACCCCGGATTTCCGGAAATGACAAAAGCGGACCCGAGAAAGGGTCCGCTTTTTTTCGGCCGTCCCGGCGGCTTACTTCGCCAGTTCGCGCGCCACGGCCAGCGCCTTTTCGTAGTCGGGCTCGTGGGTGACCTCGGGCACGTACTCCACGTAACGCACCACGTCTTCACGGTCCACGACCACCACGCCGCGCGCCAGCAGGCGCAGGGAGTCGATCACGAAGCCGTACTTCATGCCGAAATCCAGCTCCCTGTAATCCGAGAAGACATGCACGCGGTCGATGCCCTCGGCGGCGCAGAAGCGTTTCTGCGCAAAGGGCAGGTCGACCGACAGCGACACGACGACCACGTCGTCGCCCAGTTTCGACGCCTCGCGGTTGAAGCGGATGTTCTGCAACGAGCAGACCGGGGTGTCGACCGACGGAAAGACGCTGTAAATGCGCACCTTGCCGTGGAAAACGTCCGACGACACGGGTTGCAGACCCGCATCGGTGACCGTAAATACGGGGGCCGTCTCCCCCACTTTGCAGCGATTGCCGACAAGCGTCACGGGCTTGCCGCCGAAAGTTACCTTGTGATCCATAATTCGATAGTTTTTATAATCAGGTGGTTCAACGCAATTCCGATGCCACCCGGCTGCGAGCCGGATCTGCGGGACGGGACGCCCCGCACCGCGCCCCTCCGCATCTGGTCATCGGCCGGCTTTAATTCGCGCGACGGCCGCCGCAACCCCGGCATAGAGCGCCGGCAGGTCGACGCCCGCCACGCAGCGGTTCTCGACGACGATCCGTCCGTCGACGACCACCGTATCGACATCCGAGGCCTTGCCGCAGTAGACCAGATTCGACACCACGTCGTTGACGGGCTGCAAATGGGGTTTCTGAAGGTCCACGACGATCAGGTCGGCCAGTGCGCCCTCGCGGACGACGCCCAGTTCGCCTTCGGCATAGCCCATCGCCCGCGCGCCGTTCACCGTCGCCAGCCGCAGCGCCTCCCAGGCCGGAAGGGCCACGGGATCGCCCGTCGCGGATTTTTGCAGGAAGGCCGCCGTGCGCACCTCCTCGAACATGTCAAGATCGTTGTTCGAGCAGGTTCCGTCCGTGCCGACCGTCACCAGCGCACCCGCGGCGCGCATCCGCTCGACGGGCGCCACGCCGCTCGATATTTTCATGTTGCTCTGCGGGTTGTGCGACACGGCGACGCCCCGCGCGGCGAGTGTCTCGATGTCGCTGTCGGTCACGTGGATGCAGTGCGCGCCGATGGTCTTCGGCCCCAGCAGTCCCAACCCGTCGAGGTGTTCGACCGAGGTTTTCCCGTACTTTTCGCGCACGATGCGCACCTCGTCCTGCGTCTCCGAGATATGGGTCATCAGATGCAGGCCGTATTTGTCCGCCAGCCGCTTGCCGCGCAGGAGGTTCTCGGGCGACACGGTATAGGGCGAATGGGGCGCCAGGGCGATCTGCACCCGGTCGCATCCGGCGGCCAGCCGCACGGCCTCCTCCACCTGGGGCATCACCTCGTCGACATTCGAATCGAAGTAGTTGCAGCCCAGCATGGCGCGGATGCCCAGCCGTTCGACCGTCTCCACGCAGCGGTTTTCGAAATAGTACATGTCGACGAACGACGTCACGCCGCCCAGCAGCATCTCGACCACGCCGAGCGTCATGCCCAGCGCCACATCGTCGGCCGTCTGACGCGCCTCGAAGGGCCAGATATAGTCGTGGAGCCACTCCATCAGGGCGATGTCGTCGGCAAGGCTGCGTTGCAGGGTCATGGCCGCATGGCAGTGGGTGTTCACCAGCCCCGGCATCACGAGTTTGCCCCGGCAGTCGAACTCCCGAAGCCCGGGGTGCGCCGCGCGGAACCCCGCGGCGGCCGTTTCCGACTCCGTGACCAGTGCGATGCGGTTGCCGTCGACGCCCACCCAGCCCGCAAAGGTGCGGGGGGCGTTCCCGGCGGCCGTCATCGGCAGCACCGTCGCGTTTGAAAAAAGAATTGCCATATTTCGGTTCATTATGTCATTCGGTCCCGGGCAGTGCCCTGCCATAAGCCCCCGCCGAGGCGGGGGTTTGGGGGTGGGTCAGACTTGCCAACGACGCCAAAGGCGGCGAAAGCGGCAGTCGACAGCACTGCGGGATGCCGATGACTCGTTCATATTCTTACTTATACTTCACTTTCACCTTTTCGGTCTTGACCTTTCCGCGGGGCTGCCCCTCGATCGAGTTGCCCTGCACGGTGATCACGTCGCGGCCGTCGACCGAATTGGAGTAGACCTGGATCACCTTGTTGAAGGCTCCCGGCTCGCTCTTGTGGGGTTCGTAGGTGATGCGGATCACCCCCGAATCGGCCGGCTCCACGGGACGCTTCGAGAACGACGCCTTGAGGCACGAACACGAAGTGATGACCCGCACCAGCACCAGCGGGGCCGTACCGTCGTTGACGAACCGGAATTCGCGGACCAGGTCGCCGCCCTTACGGGGCACGTCGCCGAAATTATAGGTCGCGTTCTCCAGCCGGAGGTGCGCCCCCTTTACGGGTTTTTCGGCATAGCCCGCAGCGAACGCCAGGCAGGCCGAGAGGGTTAACAGGATATGTCGCATAGCCAAAATTTGTATTTATCCAATATCATACCAGCGGGCGGCGGGAAACCGGGTAAAAAACGGGCGCCGACCCGGCCGACCCGACGCGGGTTTCTCAAACACACCCGTTACTCCATGCGGAAAATATAGGTGATCGTGCCGCCCTGCACCGCGGCGCGGCTCTCTGTGAATCGCGCCTTGCGGGCTGCCGCTTTCGCCGCCTCGATCAGCTCGGCGGCGTCCGTCGTCGAGCCTTTGGGTTCGAACGAAGCCCCCGTGACCTTACCCGAAGCGTCGACCGTCACGCGGATCACGACCTTGCCGCCCTTCTCGCCGGGATACGACGGCTTGGGCAGGTCGCCCACCAGTCCGCGCCCTTTCAGCCCCTGATCCAGCTGGTCCAGTCCGTCGGGGTTCAGTCCCGGACCCGTGCCGCTGGCCTTGTCCTCGCCCTCGGGAGCGCGGGGATTGCCCGCATTGTCGGGTTCGTCGGCCCCGCCCTTGTTCATCTTGAACAACGCCTTGGGGTTGGGCGTCTGCGTCACAGGGTCCTTGCCCGCAACCTGCGCCGTCTGCTCCACGGGTGCCGCGACATCGTGCACGCGCGGCTCGTTGGCCACCTTCACGGGCGGTCTGGGCGGCTCGGGAACGGGCGGCTCGGTGAAGTCGACGAGAATCGTGTCGCCCGGCTTGTCCGTCACCGGCGAGAAATCGAACGACACCAGCGCGAACGAGCCGGCCAGCAGCACGCCGTAGACCGCCGTCGCGATCATCGCCCACCGTCGCGGGGATTTATTATCGGGATCGTAGTAATACATTGGTTTCCCAATTAAAAATTAAGAATGAAAAATTAAAAATTGCCCCTGCGCCAGAGTGGCACGGATTTCATTTTTAATTCTTAATTTTTCATTTTTCATTGAACTTATTTCGGCGAAGTCGCCAAAATAAGTTTATAATTATTGTCCTTGGCGATATTCATAACCTTCACCACCTCGTCCACCGCAACGGTCTTGTCGCAGTGGAGCGAGACGGTAGCGTCCTTCTGCCCGTCGAGCCGCGCCTTGAGCGCCCGCTCCACGCCGCCGATCGAACCCACGTCCTGCAATTCGACATAGTAACGATACTTGCCGTGACCCGCATCCTGAACCGACACCGTGGTCATCGCCTTGTCCTTCAACTGGTTCGAACTCTTCGGAAGCATCAGTTTCAGGGCGTTGGGGTTGATCAGCGTCGTGGCGATCAAGAGGAACAGCAGCAGCAGGAACATCAGGTCGGTCATCGACGAGGCCGAGAACGATTTATCGACTTTCGATCCGTGTTTGATTGCCATAACGCGCTATTTTTGAACGGGTTGATTCAGAATGTCCATAAACGCGATCGAGTTGGCCTCCATCTGGAACACCAGCTTCTCGATGCGCGCCACGAGGTAGTTGTAGCCGAAGTAGGCCGGAATGCCGACGATCAGACCCATCACGGTGGTCACCATCGCCACGTACATGCCGCTCGACAGCAGCCCCAGGTCGACCGTGCCGCCCGCGGCGGACATGTCCATGAAGGTCTGCACCATACCTAACACCGTGCCGAGGAAACCGATCATCGGCGCGCCGCCGGCGATCGTGGCCAGGAACGGAAGGCCGTTTTCGAGTTTCGAGACTTCGAGGTTGGCGACGTTCTCGATGGCGGTCTGCACGTCGCTCATCGGGCGTCCGATGCGCTCGATGCCCTTCTCAATCATGCGTGCGATGGGCGTGTCGGTCTTCTTGCAGAGGTTCACGGCCGTCGAGATCTTGCCGTCGGAGATGTAGTCGCGGATGCGGTTCATAAAGTTCATGTCCAGCACCGAAGCCTTGCGGATGGCCATGAAACGCTCCACGAAGATAAAGATCGTCACGCCCCCCAGCGCCAGCAGCGGCCACATCAGCCAGCCGCCTTTGGTAAACAGGGTCCACAAGCCCATACGGGTCTCCTCACTTACGGCCACCGCCTCGGCAGCCTGCAAAAATGTTGTCATAATGGTTTAGAAATATTTAAGTTTACAAATTTTATCCTTCCAATTTCGTTTCCGAGCGCCGGTTTTGCAGTCTGCGCCCGCGGGGGCGCACGCGCCCCGGCCCCTCCGCCCGCGCTTTTAGTCGGGTCGTTGTTTCACGGCTCCGGCATCAGGTCGGATTCAATCACCGCAGGGACATCTTTCACTTTTCAAGCAGTCTCTGCTCTCGCTTAACCGCAAAGTTCACCTTCTATTCATCCTCTTCCTCTTTAACGTATCCGAACGGCGAAAGCGTATCCGCCGGTTCGCGCAGACGGCTCCGGTCCGCATCTTCGGCCGCCTTTTCGGCCGCGCGGGCCGTACGGCGGGCGATGCGCCGCGCCTTGCGCTTCTTGTTCGTAAAACGCTCCTTGATCCGCTGCCGCAGGTCGCGCAGGTTGTCGAAATCCTCCTTGAAGTAGACGCCGATGCCGGTCTCCTGCAAACCCTGGTTCTCGTCGAAGCGGTCGATGGTCTGCGTGAAGGCTTTCAGCTTGAGCGTCCCGGCCCGGTCGATCAGGTAGGTGATGTAGGCCTCGCCCATGAAGTTGGACATCGAACTGTTCACGGCCTGCTTGTTGTCGATCAGGTAGTTGCCCTCGACCTCGACGAACAGCCGGTTGTTGATCAGGCTCTTCGACAGCCCGAAATCGACCTCGTCGCTCGTCAGTTCCGATTTGGGCCGGTAGCGGATCACCACGTTGTAGTCGGACGACGAAAGCCAGTTGCTGACCATGTTCGACACGAACTCCAGTCCCGTGGCCGCCGACACCGAGCTGCCGATGTTCGACGAGGCCTGCGACGAGTTCTCGGACATGAAGCTGTTGAACAGCAGCAGGTAGAGGAACTGCGTGTCGACCGTCTCGGGGGTCGAGAGAGCATTGGCGATCAGGCTCTGCGTCTCGGGATCGGAGCCGGGAACCCGCACGTCGAAGGTGATCGTGGGGTTCGAAAGCCGCTCGCCGAGGTGAATGACGCACTCCACGGGAACCGAACGGTCGCCCCCGAGGTCGGCCGTGCCCTGCAGGAGGGGTTGCAGCGACGCCTTGACCTTGTACACGGCGTCGATGTCGAGCATCGCGTTCATCGGCGACCCGGTCCACTGGATCGACGAACCGCTCTCGATGGTGAAGCGTTTGTTGATGATCTGCTGGAGCGACAGCATGAAACTGCCCTCCGCGATCGTATAGTCGCCGTAGATCTCGAAAATATTGGCCTTGGGGTTGATCTGGAGGTTCAGCGCGCCCGCGCCGCGCCCCTTGACCGTGTTGCCCGCCACTTCGAGTTCGACTTCGGCGTCGGGCCGCACGTCGAGCGCGAGGGTGATCTTCATCTGGCTCCCGGCGTCGGATTTCTGGCGGTGCTTGCGCTCGAAGGAGAGTTTCTTGCGCGCCACGTCGTCGAGCGTATCGGCCTGCTCGGGCTGCTCGAAGACCACGAAATCGGCGTTCGAAATGTTCGACTTGCTCGACAGCGGCATCACGAACGAGGAGTTGCCGTCGGTCGAGGCCGTTATATCCATGTTCACCGCCCCCTTGTCGCCCGAGATGCGGGCCGTGCCCGTGGCGAAGACCCTGCCGTAGAACATGTCGTTGTCGTCGGAGTCGGTGTCGAGCACCAGCATCTGCTGCGGGGCCACGCGCACGTCGTAGGAGATATTCGAAAGGTGCTGGAGGCTCATGTCGAAATCGAACCGCCCCCGGTTGCCCCGGGGGTCGAAAATCGGGACGTTCGAAGCCCTGAACCGGTTGTTCTTCACGTTCAGCACGGCCTCGGGCATCGAATAGGTCACCTGCGTGAAATCGACCGTGGTTTTCAGCCCCGCGACCCGGATTTCGCCTTCGAGATCGGCCTTGCGGCCCTGGCCCTGCAACGTGAGGCCGGCCGAGGCCATGCCCTCGGTCGAGGAGACGACACCCGCGAGGATCGGGTCCAGCAGCGCCATGTCGAGACTGTCGACGTCCAGCCGGGCGAAATAGCGGTTGCGGTCGGGGGCGTAGAAACCGCGGATCAGCGTGTCGCGCCTGATACGGTCGGAGACCGTCACTCCGGCGCGGCTGCGGGCGAAGTCCCAGCGCGAGGCGAAGCGCATCGGCGGCGCGGGAATGTCGTTGACCTCCACGCTGTCGAGCAGGATGTCGGCCGTGATCTCGCCGCCGCGCAGCACCGACTTCATCGCCGCCGAACCGTTCGTGCGCCCCTCGATGTAATAGCCCATGCGCTCGGCGACCTGCGCGAAGGGCGCCAGGTCGAAATTATGCAGCGAGAGCGTCACCGAATCCTCGCGGCTGCGCGAGGCGACGCCGTCGAGCAGCAGCTCCTGCTCGCGGTTCATCACGTAGAACTTGTCGATCACGACCTGCGCGGTGTCGAGCAGGATTTTGCGGGCGAAAATCTGCCACGTCTTGTCGCCGCGGGTGATGTGCGAGGGAAGAATCCGCAAATCGACGACGCGGCCGTTGGGTCCGTGCTCGTCGGCCACCGCGGCGCGGAACCCGACGAGTCCCGAGACGCGGCGCAGGGTGTCGTCGAAGCCTGCCGAGAGCTGCACGCGGTTCTGCCGCGCGCCGCCCGTCAGCGAGAGGCGCGGAAGGTGCAGCACCCCTGCATAGAGATCCTCGGCCGAGGCGTAGACCGCCAGCGAGTCGCCGCGGTTCGAGGCGTTGACCGAAAGGCGCGTGGCAAGCATGCGCCGGCGCTCGATGTACTCCGACGCTGCCTTGAGCGACAACTGGTCGCTGGCCGGATTGAACAACAGTTGCAGCGACGAGCCGTCGGCGATCTGAAGTCCCGTCGACACGGCGTCGGCCACGGGGTTGAAATTGCGGATGTTGACCGACAGCAGCGAGAAGTCGTTGGCCACGGCGGCCTTGCGTTCCGAAGGCGTCTCCTCCCACTTTTCGCCGCCCAGCATCGGCAGGTATTTCCACGCGCTCCGGCGCAGGTATTCGAAGACGGTGCGGTAGCTGGTTTTCGACCGGAACGTGACGTCGGCGAAGTCCGAGCGCAGTTCCACGAACTTGCTCCGCTCGGAGTTCTCGCCCGTGACGGTCATGCTGGCGGCCGCGATCTCCTTGTCGTTGTAGCGGTAGCGGGCGTCGGTCACCTGAATGCGGCCGTTCAGATCGTCGAGCGAACGCCCTCCGGCGGCAGCGACGATGCGGCCCGAGAGCTGCGACACCGAGTCGCGGCGGTTGACGTGCAGCCGGGCCAGATCGGCGTGCCGCAGGTCCATCGTGAAGTCGTAGCGCGGCACGGAGTCGTTCAGGTCGACCGTGCCGAAGAAGTCGAAGTCGAGGTTGGGATCGCGGGCCGTGATGCGTCCGTCGAACTCGCGGTTGCGCAGGCGGCCGTCGAGCCGCAGCGAGTCGTAGACATAGCCGTTGAATCCCAGCTGCGTGACGTTGCCCACGACGTTGGCGTCGGCCACGCCCCTGCCGATCACGCCGTCGACATAGGCCGTGAGGGTGGCGTTGCCCAGCAGATCGCGGCGGTCGAGCAGCTCGCCCAGACGCAGGTTGCGCGTCTCGACATCGCCCCGCACGCTGCTCAACCCCCCTTTGACCGGGGCCATTTTCAGGTTGCAGGAGACGTTGCCCACGCCCGTCGCGGCGCCCAGCTGCATGTCGAACGACGAGAGCAGTCCCCGGAAACGGGCATTGAGGTCGATCTGCCCGGAATTGCCCAGCACGCCGACCAGCTTGTCCGAGAGTTTGCGGCCCGCGATGCCGAGGGCCAGCTCGTCCACGGCCCGGGCCGTGGAGCGCAGGCGGGGAACCGACAGGTCGAAACGGGTCTTCCGGATGTCGGGAAGCCCCTTCACCGAGGCGTCGGCCACGAGCGTCGTCCCCTCGCCGATCTGCATGCTCCTGATCCGGCCCGTGAAATCGGACACCACGCCGGCGACCTCGACGTTTACGTCGGTGAAATCCACATGCCAGTCGCGCAGCTTCGGGGCGAAAAAGGCGATGTCGTCGGTCGAAACGGTCGTATTGCGCATCGAGGCGTCGATGCGCACCTCGCCGATGAAATCCTTGTACTGCGCCCACGAGTCGCCCGCCAGCGAGACGAACGGAAAGTTGACGTTCGAACGCGGCGTGATGATCGAGGCGTTCTCGAAGCCCAGACAGCCCTGCGTCATGTAGAACCGCCCGGCCAGGTGGTTCAGCACGAAGCCGCTGCGTTCGCGGGCCGAAAAGGCCGCAATGGAGGTGTAAATGGCCTGCCCGTCGATCGTGAAATCGTCCACGCGGGCCGTGATGCCGTAGAGGTGCATGTGCGAGAAGTCGATGCCGTGCTCCGGATCGCGATGGTCGAGCCGTTCGAGGCAGAGGTCCATGTTCTCGATCGAGGCCTTCTTCAGCGAGAGGCGGAAATTGCCCTTCTTGGGTTTGTCGGGGTCGGAAATGCGGTCGACGATCTGTTTGATGTTCATCTCCCCGCCGGGCGTCTGCCGCAGGTAAAGCCTCGCGTCGGCGATCTCGCCGCGGCTCAGCTCCAGCCCGCCGCCGAAGATGCCGAAACTCGTGATGAAGGCGTCGAGCTTCCCGACGTAAAGCAGCGTGTCGCGCTGGTAGTCCTCGACATAGAAGCCCTTGACCCTGACCTTCGAGAAGATGCCGATGTCCACGCGGTCGATCGACACGGTGGTCTCCAGCTTGCGCGAGACGAAGCGCGCGGCCCTGTGCACCGCGTAGTTCTGCACGGCGGGAATGTCGAGCAGCAGCGAGAGCGCCACGGGAACAATTATCAGCAACAAAACCGCCGCCGAGAACACCTTTCCCAATATTTTTATACCTTTGCGCATCAGGACTCCTATATAACCTGCAAATTTAGCGAAAATAGTTAAAAAACAATTATAATTCCGGATGGATATTACAATTCTCGGCATCGAATCCTCGTGTGACGACACCTCTGCCGCCGTGCTCCGCAACAACGTCCTGCTGTCGAACGTCATCGCCTCGCAGGCGGTTCACGTCAAATACGGCGGCGTGATCCCCGAACTGGCCTCGCGGGCCCACCAGCAGAACATCATCCCCGTCGTGGACACGGCGCTCAAGGAGGCGGGCGTCGCCGCCGACCGGATCGACGCCATCGCCTTCACGCGCGGCCCGGGGCTGGTCGGATCGCTGCTCGTGGGCGTGTCGTTCACCAAGGGGCTTTCGATCGCCCGCAACATCCCGATGGTCGAGGTCAACCACCTTCAGGGGCACATCCTCTCGCACTTCATCGACCTTCGGGACCGCACGCTGCCCCATCCGGACTTTCCGTTCCTGTGTCTCCTGGTGAGCGGCGGCCACACGCAGATCGTGCGCGTGGACTCCCCGCTCGAAATGGAGATCATCGGCACGACGATCGACGACGCCGCGGGCGAGGCCTTCGACAAGTGCGCCAAGGTGATGGGGCTGCCCTACCCGGGCGGCCCGGTGATCGACCGTCTGGCCAAGGAGGGCGATCCGAAGGCATTCCGCTTCGCGCATCCCCGCGTCGAGGGCTACGACTATTCGTTCTCGGGCCTGAAAACCTCGTTCCTCTACACGCTGCGCGACGCCGTGGCCGCAGACCCCGACTTCATCGAGACGCACAAGGCCGACCTCTGCGCCTCGCTGCAAGGGACCATCGTCGAGATTCTGCTCGACAAACTCATCCGCGCCTCGAAGGAGACGGGCATCCGCGACATCGCCATCGCGGGCGGCGTCTCGGCCAACTCGGGCCTGCGCGACGGCATCGCCGAAGCGGGCCGCCGGCGCGGCTGGCGAACGTTCCTTCCGGAGTTCAAGTTCACGACCGACAACGCGGCGATGATCGCCATGGCGGGCTACTACCGCTACCTGCGGGGCGACTTCTCGTCGCTCGACGTCTCGCCCGTGGCGCGGCTCGAGGAGTTGTAAGCTACTCACTCACAAAAAAAATAATTTATGCAAACATCCAGATTCATGCGGGTCCTTTCGGGGCTGCTGCTGTCAGTTTTCGCCGTCACCGGCCCAACCGCCTGCAACGACGACAACGACAAGAACACCGCGACGCTGACCGTCAGCACAGACGCCCTCGTACTGGGCGGCGAGGCCGGGGAGTCCGAAACCTTCACCATCACTACGACCGCCGCGTGGAAGGCCGTCCCCTCGGGCGAAGGCTTCACGCTCGACAAGACCGAGGGCACGGGTGACGCTACCGTCCGCGTAACCGCCGCCGCGGGCAACTGGGACGGCTATGTGAAGCAGCTGGGCAGCATCGAGATCGCGGCCACGAGCGTCGACGGAGTGAAAACCGTCAGCGTCAGCCAGGACGAAATCACCCCGGTGCTGCCGTCCGAGGTAACCCTGGTGGCCGATTTTACGCTGGGAGCTTCGGTCGCCACCCCCGAGCTGCCGCCCTATTCGACGGATAACTTCACGACCGGGCGCCATGAGTACACGATCGGCGGCTACACATTTGCCATTTTCGTCGATCCGGACGAGGGCGGCAAATTCTACTGGCTCGACAACAAGCAGTTCAGCCCCTCCATTCCGGATCCGGCCCAAGGACTGTTTTTCAGCAAATTAGGCGCATACGTCGAATTCCCGGCCATCGCCGGCAAAGTTCTTTCGGAGGTTCACTACCTGCCCACGAGCCAGCAGAACGACGTCAGCCTCGACCTGTTCGGCGCCGACGATTCGGAACCGCAGTATACGCTCGATTACGGCGACGACGGCACATGGTCCTACACACTGATCGACGCCCGGGAGAACCTGCGTTACCGCATCGAGATCACCAACAAGAAAAACGCGCAGCTCGCCAAACTCAAACTCGTCTACGCCGCGGCGAAATGACGCACGACATCCGGCAAAGACAAACCCCTCCCGGCCAAATGGCCGGGAGGGGTTTGTCTTTATTGGGAGGCGGCGGATCACTTCGCGCCGAAGAGTTTTTCCCGGAGCGAGAAGCCTTCGCATTTCGCGGCGAAGCTGTCGTACTCGGTGCGGAGCGATGTCATCAGCTCCCGGACCGACTGAATCTTCTCGGCACGCCAGGCGTTCGAGCCGCAGAAGGCGTAGCCGTTGCGGAGCTTGCCCTTGAAAGCGTTGTAGAGGGCCAGCATGATGCAGTAGGGGCTGTGCGTCACGTCGCACGTCTTGATGCAGTCGAACGGACACGCCTTGGGGACCTTCAGGCCCTCCTTCACGCGGTCGAGGAACGAGTTGCGGATGGCCCGGCCCGGCATGCCGACGGGGCTTTGGATGATCTCGATGTCCTCCTCGTGCGCCTCGATGTAGCTCTGCTTGAAAGCCGGATCGGCGTCGCACTCGTCGGTGGTGACGAAGCGCGTCCCCATCTGCACGCCGTCGGCGCCCAGCGCCATGATGCGGTAGATGTCCTCGCCCGTATAGATGCCGCCGCCGGCGATCACCGGAATGCGGCAGTTGTGCTCGGCCTCGAAGGCACGGACCTCGGCCACGATCTGCGGAACGATGGCTTCGAGCGAATAGTGCTCGTCGGCGATCTGGTCGGCCTTGTAACCCAGGTGGCCGCCCGCCTTGGGACCCTCGACCACGATGGCGTCGGGGATGTACTTATATTCCGAGAACCATTTCTGGCACAGTACCTTCGCGGCGCGCGCCGACGAAACGATCGGAGCCAGTTTGGTCTTGGCGTCTTCCGTGAGGAACGACGGCAGGTTCAACGGAAGCCCCGCACCCGAGAAGATGATGTCGGCCTTCTCGGCGATGGCGGTCTTCACCATGTCGGCGAAGTTGGACATGGCGACCATGACGTTGACGCCGATGATGCCCTTCGTCGCTTCGCGGGCCTTGCGGAGCTCCTCCTTCAGCCCCCAGATCGAGGCGGCGCGATAGTCCTTCGAATAGTTGTTATAGATCGCCCCGAGACCGGCCGACGAGATGACGCCGACACCGCCCTGATTGGCCACGGCCGATGCCAGGCCCGCAAGGGAGACGCCTACGCCCATACCGCCCTGAACGATGGGCATGGAGGCGCATAAATTTCCGATTTTCAATGATTTCATGCTGTTTACTTAAAAGAATAAGTGACGTAACGGGGTACAAGGTACGGAAAATCGGAGCGTTTGGTTCCGCGCGGGAACATATTTAACGCAGACTTCACATTGTCCGCTCACAAAAACCGGATGCCGCGGACCCGTTTCTGCCCCCGGCCGGCGGCCTCGCGCTCGACGATGCCCGTCACGACATCCGCCGCGTCGTGCCATCGGTTGGTGCGAAACTTCCGGCGGTAGGTCGTCAGATGGGCGTAGAGTTCGGGCCAGCGGAGGTTCCAGCCGCGGGGAAAACGCACGAGGTGGAGCGCCGTGGCCGAATTGGAGAGGATGCGCGCCTCCTTGTTGCCGCTCTGGTGGAACCACTCGACGCGCACGCCCGGCGCAAGCGCCTGCACGGCCCGGGCGAAACCGCGGCCGCCGTTGTTGCTCTCGATGGCGGCCTGCCGCGTGTCCGAGCGCACGAGCATCTCCCCCACCAGCGGCTCGGTCGCCTCCATCGGCTCGCGCGAGTAGACCGCGTCGGTAATGTAAATCACCCCGTCGGCATCGACCGCATAGGAGAGTGAACAGAGGTAGTCGTCGCCCGTGTCGGCGGTGTCGGTGTAGTTGGCGCGGCGGACGATCTCGTGCGGCAGACAGTCGTACTCGGCGAAATTCAGCCCGTACAACAGCCCCTCGCGGGCCGACGGACGCCCCTGATACATCGCCTCGAATTGCAGCGGGTCCAGCCGCCGCTTGGCCTCCAGCAGCGCAGCGCCGTGCTGTCGCTCCCACAACGCCTCGCCCGGCTGGCGGGGGTCAACCTCCGTGGGCGGCGCGGTTTTCAGAGCCTCGAAATTGAGGTGCAGCCACCGGTCGGCAGGCAGCGTGTCGAGCTGCGACCACGCGCGCAGCTCCTCGACCGGCTCGCGGGCCGCGAGGGCGCCGATCAGGTCCTCCTCGTGCCAGCGGGTGAAGACCACCAGTTCGCGCGAGGCGTTGTGCATGCGGGTCCGCACGACGGAGGTGTACCACTCCCAGCAGTTGGCGCGGACGAGCGGCGAATTGGCTTCAAGCGCGTCTTTATACATATAGTAATCAATTTTGTCGCAGATTAACAAAAAAAACGTTAAATTTGCGC
>ERZ824600.3200-NODE-3200-length-15970-cov-3.297769_pt1 | contig 15970 bp, 12 predicted proteins | sample MGYA00519933_ERZ824600 | MGnify/ENA primary metagenome ERZ824600 (study PRJEB31778, sample SAMEA3449178) | human gut metagenome | biome: human gut; feature: human-associated habitat; material: faeces | place: United Kingdom | collected 2010/2012 ... | reverse complement strand
AATTGCATTACAGCCATTTTCTATTAATTTTTTAGCTGCATCTATTATTGTAGAAATATTTTTTACACTTCCTGTAGATACTCCATTGTTTGTAAGATAAAAATCAACTCCTGCTTTTGTATCAGTAATGGTGTATTCACAGATATCAACACCATATACAGTTTTTACGGCATTTTGCGTATTTATATGAATATTTAGAACATCTTCCGGTATTGCTCTGTCGTAGATAATTCCTATTTTATTGTCAGTTGACGGTATTAAATTTATTTCATTTTTAAAAAAGCAATCCAGTGTGTAGCCTTCTGTGTACAGCATATTAGATGTTATTCCCGAAAAGCATCCCGCATTAACTACATTTGGATTAACAATAAGGTTTATATGTTTGGCAAATTTTCTTGCATAAACGCTTGCATCACCTGCATATCCTCCAATTGAAGCTCCAATACCTGTAGGTACAATAAAAGCTCCTAGTTTTTTGTTTTCGTATGTCATTTCAGGTAAATCTCCAATCCTTTTACAATTGCATCTGCGGCCTTTTCTTGAAAATCCCTATCAATCAATTTTGCGTTATCTTCCGGATTTATTATATAAGCAAGTTCAATAAGTACACTTAAGCATTGAGTATTTCTAATTACTGCAAAGCTTTGTTGTTTTACTCCGTTATTCTTTGTTCCTGTATACTTTGTAATTGAGTCTAATATATTGTGGGCTAAATCCTTTGACTGCGGGTAATAATAGTAAATTTCAGTGCCTGATGATTTTAAGTGCGCAAGTGAATCCGGTAGAGCATTATTGTGGATACTCAAAAATATCTGAGTCCCGTGTTCATTAGCCATTTTAACTCTGTCTTGCAAACTCACATCAGTATCATCATTGCGTGTCATATTAACGATAGCACCTGCTTCTTTTAATTTGTTTTCCAATATTTTAGCAATTGACAGATTTATATCTTTTTCATTATCTCCAAGGCAGCCTATTGCGCCAAATTCATTTCCGCCGTGTCCGGGATCTATTGTTATAGTAATGTTTTTTAATGGATGGGCTAATGTAGCATTGGGTTTATTATATACTTCAATTGTCAGCTCGTTTTCTTCTGTGTAATAGCTCTTATAGCCGTACATTTTACCTGTTTGATTTATATGAAATTCGTATTTATTGTATAAATATCCGTCAACATTGTAAACAACAAGGTCAAGTCCGTTATTTTCGGATAAAACATAGGGTGCAGGATTATCTAATTTTAGTTTAAAAACTCTGTGATGTGTGTCTTCTGAGTACGCAAAAGTTTGAATTTTTGACGGCGATAATTTTGCTATGTTAGCTGCATCCGCTAAATCCTTTGCCACATAACCATAATCATCTCTGGCAAGTTTTACCTTATAAAAATTATTTATTTCGCCAATTGCTTGAAATTTCATTCCTTTTGCAAAGTGTTGGAGACGATTCATGCCAGAGTCTATTGGAGTCGAGCGCAGCGGTGTATTATCTTTTGATATTTGTATATATAAAGGCTGTTTATAACTCTTAAAACTGCTATCCTTATCGGTGGTAGCCAGTGGTGATTCTCTAAAAATCCTGAAAGTTTTAACGATTTTGCCATCATCAATATTAAAAGTGTTTTCTCCGTAATCGAGTTTTACAGTGTGCCAGAAGCCGCCGGATTCATGGATGTCAACGGGTTCATTATTTATTTTAAGCGGAGTTCCGAAATTTTCATTCCCAATAAAAAAAGTTTCAGGAGAATTAATGGTTACTCTATCTGCTTTTGGATAAACTATATTGGCACCTATCACAGGGCAAACCGAATAAATTAAAAATAATACTGCGCATATAAAATTTGTTAAAATTCTTTTATTCATAGAATTACTATACTATATTTTAAAAAATTTTATAATTTCGTAAATTTATTTAATAATTGTGATATTTAGTACTCATTATGGTAAAATTATTTGTATAAGGGATAAATGATGAGAAGAGAACCTGATAAAATTCGTAAAAAATCCAGAGGAAAATTTTGCAATAATGTTACAGATGGATTAAATATACTTTACTGTATTGCAATTTTAGTCTTAATAGTTCACCTTTTTGTTGTTCAAATATTTGATTTTCAAAAATACCGTGAAAGGGGTAAAATGCAGCGTGCAAGCCATGATTTTGCTGTTCGCGGTGATATTTTTGACAGACACGGTATAAAACTTGCGACCGATAGAATTTATTACAATATATATGCCCGTCCTGTTGATTATTCAGATAAAGAAACACCCGAAAAAATAGCAAAATTATTTGCACCAATTCTGGGTATCCCGGAAAAAACATTGTGCACTAAAATATCAAATAAAAAAATTCCTGTAATTGCTATTAAAAAAGATGTTGATAGGGATACAGCGAAAAAAATAATGAAAGTTATTGCAGATAACGGTTTTCGTTCAATAAGTCTTGATAAAAAAAATACAAGAGAATATCCGCAAGGTGTTTTTGCATCACACGTTCTAGGCTTTTATAATTTTGATGCAAATGTATCCAATGGAGTTGAGTTAACCGCTAAAGATAAATTAGAACATGTCGTAAGAGCTACCCGCTATCAAAGAACCCGTGACGGGAAAATTATATATAATTTTTCAACTGATCCGGTTGCACCAACAATGAATCCAAAAGGTCAGGATGTGATTCTTACTATAGATGCTGCCATTCAGCACGTATGTGAAAAAGAACTTCAAAAAATTATTGAAGAAAAAGATGCTCTTCGTGGTGCTGTTATAGTTATGAATCCAAAGAATGGTGAAATTCTTGCTTACGCTGTTTATCCGACATATGACCCAAATAAATTTCAAAAAGCAACTAACACCGAAATTAAAAACTGGACATTAACAGATGTCTATCCTCCAGGTTCCACATTTAAAACAATAACTGTTACAAGTGCTATGGAATTAGGGAAAATTAATGAGAATTCGATTATTGAAGATAAAGGCCGCATGAAATTTGGCGGTTATACGATTGAAAACTATGACTACAAAGAAAAGGGGGCTCCTGGAAAAATTGATTTGGTATACCTTTTTGAACACTCAAGTAATATTGGCTCCGTTAATGTTGGATTCTTAATGACTCATTCTGAATTTTATAATATGCTTAGAAAATTCGGATTTGGTGAAAAGTCAGGTATTGATTTACCGGGTGAATCTTCAGGACTGCTGGCTTCTCCTAAATTCTGGGATAGAGGTCTGCACATGACTATGTCATACGGATATGGAACATCTGTATCTATTATGCAAATGGTTTCAGCTGTATCTGCTCTTGCTAATGACGGTGTTCGGGTAACTCCGCATGTTATCAAGTATTCTCCAGAAGAAGAGGCTGAAAAAATCAAACATATACCTACAGTTTCCGCCCAAACAGCCAGAACCATAACAAAACTTCTTGCAATGAGTGTAAATAATGGCAGATCTTGCATAAAGATGGATAAATATAATGTTGCAGCAAAGACCGGGACTTCAAGAAAACCGCTTGAAAATGGAACTGGATACTCCGGTGCTATGTATACTTCAACTATAGGCTACCTGCCTGCAAGTGACCCAAAAGTGTTGATTTACGTAGTTGTTGATAGTGCAAAAAAAGGCCCTGTATGGGGAAATACTGTGGCTGGGCCTATTTTTCATGAAGTTGCGGTACAGACAGCTAGAATACTTGATTTAAAACCTGACAAAGTTCCGGCTCAACAGAATAAAAAGATTAATTAGTTAAGGGAGATATAAAATGAAATTAGATGAATTAATTGAATATTTGGAATATAGAGATTTAATAAATTTTAAAAATGTTGAAATTACAGGGATATCATATAATTCAAAAACAACTAAAAAGGGAGATATTTTTGTTTGTCTTGCAGGCGAGCACACTGATGGACATGAATATGCGCAGATGGCTGTTGAAAACGGAGCTGCAGCACTTCTTGTTGAACACAAAGTTGATGGTATAAAAATTCCTCAGGTTCAGGTAGTTTCAACCAGACATAAAATTGCAGATATAGCCGACAGATTTTATTCAAGCCCGTCAAAAGGCATTAATTTGATTGGTATAACCGGAACAAATGGCAAGACTACTGTTACTCACCTGATACAAAAAATATTTGAAGAAAATTCTGAAAAATGCGCACTTATCGGCACTCTTGGATATAAATTATCCTCCGGCGGTGAGTATCGAGATGCCAAACATACAACACCACAAGCTCCAGAACTTCAGGCAACGCTCAGAATGATTAAAGACGTAGAAAAGATTGATAATGTTGTAATGGAAGTAAGTTCTCATGCGCTGGAACAAAATAGAGTGGGCGGCTGCAGATTTAACGGGGCGGTTTTAACTAATTTAACCCAGGATCATCTGGATTACCATATAACTATGGAAAATTATTTTAAGGCAAAAGCATTGTTGTTTGAAAGATTATCTGATGAAGATTTTGCTGTTATAAATCTGGATGATGAGTACGGTGACAAATTTTTATCGGTTATACCTGACGGAGTTAGAAAATTAACTTATGGCGTAAAAAAACAAGCTGATGTAATGGCAAAAGATATTAATTTTTCATTGAATGGTGCAGAATTTACATTGCTGTATAACGGTCAAGAATATTCAGTTAACCTGCATATGAACGGAATGTTCAGTGTTTATAACGTTTTAGCAGCGCTAACTGCTTCTATTGCTATGAATATTGATATTAGCATAGCTCTAAAAGCTCTTCAAAATGTGCATGGTGTTGCTGGCAGATTTGAAGTTGTAAATAAAAAACCTCTTGTTATTGTTGATTATGCACACACTCCTGACGGCTTAGAAAATGTATTAAAATCAGCAAGAGAAATAACTCAAAAAGATGGAAAATTGATTTGTTTATTCGGGTGCGGCGGTGATAGAGATGCGACAAAAAGACCGAAAATGGGTGCGATTGCTCAAAAACTTGCCGATAAAATAGTTATCACCAGTGATAATCCACGTTCTGAAGATCCGCAGCAGATAATTACTGATATTATTGCAGGTTTAAAATCCGTAGATCCTGATATTGTCACTGTTGAACCGGATAGAGGAGAGGCAATCGCTTTACTAAAAACAATTGCAAACAATAATGATGTCGTACTCATTGCAGGTAAAGGACATGAAGATTATCAAATTCTGAAAGATAAAACTATTCATTTTGATGATAGAGAAGAGGCAAGAAAAGTTTTTGCAGGAAGTGTTATATAATGAAAACAAAACTATTGGTTGAACAGCATTTTCATGGTTGTTATGGTGTAGATTTTAATACTGCATCGGTAGATGATGTTAGAGATTTAGCATATCAAATCTTAAAAGAAGGAGTCGGATTTATATTTCCGACACTGGTTACCGATAGTATTGAAAATACCAAGAGGCAAATTCAAATAATTAAGGAAGCTGCGAATAAAACTACTTCTGATATGGCCAAAATCTGTGGAGTCCATCTTGAGGGTATATTTTTAAACCCGGCCAAAAAGGGAATTCATAATGCGAAGTATTTTCTACCCCCAACCATTGAGAATTTTCAAACTCTTGAAGATGATTTTATAAAGATTGTGACTTTAGCTCCTGAAATTGCGGACGCAGAATTATTAACTTATTTACGCTCCAAAGGAATAAAGGTTCAGGCAGGACACTGCACAGGTTCTGATTTGAGCTTGTGTGATGCAACCACCCATACATTTAACGCGATGAGCGGAATTACGCACAGAGGTGAAAGTACAGCTCTCAGCGCGCTGATAAATGATAATATTTATACTGAAATAATTGGAGACGGAGTTCATGTTTCTGATTCTGCAATCAAACTTTTGTATAAAACCAAGCAAATGAATAAAATATTGCTTGTATCAGACTGTCTGCCTTGCACGCATAGCAATCTAAAAGAATTTGAGTTTGCCGGTGAAAAAATTTATTATGATGGCGTTAAAGCAACCTCTGCAGAGGGAACACTTGCCGGAAGTACCAAATTACTACCTGACATAGTAAAAATTCTTGGCAAAAAAGATTTATTTATAAAGCAATACATATCAAATTCTTACGATTACCACAATCTTGTATCTGAGGGTGAAATTGAGTGGGATGAAGATTATAATATAGTGTCAGTAAATTATTAACCTTGCTATGGGAAATGGCTGAAATTTATTAGTGGTATAATAAAAATTATGAGAAGTGATAATATAAAAAAAGGGATAGCACACACTCCACATAGAGGTCTGCTTATGGCTGCAGGTGTGAGCCGGAAAAATATGAATGCACCATTTATAGGTATTGCAAGTTCGTTTACGGATTTGGTTCCCGGTCATGTTGGAATGCGCGACTTGGAAAGACAGATAGAAAAAGGTATACATACTGGAGGCGGACAGGCGTTTATTTTCGGTGTTCCAGCTGTATGCGACGGTATTTCAATGGGACATGCCGGAATGCGTTATTCTCTTCCATCTAGAGATTTGATTGCTGACTGCGTAGAAACTATGGCTGAAGCTCATCAGCTTGACGGGCTTGTACTTCTTTCAAATTGCGACAAAATTACTCCCGGAATGCTTATAGCCGCACTTCGATTAAATATTCCAACTATTATTGTGACGGCTGGTTCGATGCTTGATGGTGAAAGCAGGTGTGAAAAATTATCAATGATTAAGGCTTCATTCGAGGCAGTAGGAAAATTTAGAAGTGGTGTTATTGATGAAAAAAGACTACTGGAGCTAGAAGAGGAGTCCTGTCCGAGTGCAGGTTCATGCCAAGGTATGTATACGGCTAATACTATGGCGTGCCTGACAGAAGTTATGGGGATGAGTTTGCCGTTATGTGCAACAGCATCTGCGGTTTCTGCTAAAAAACGCAGAATAGCTTTTGAAAGCGGTGTTCAAATTGTCAATTTGGCTAAGCGTGATATAAAACCTCGCGATATAGTAGATAAAGATACTCTTAGAAACGCTATTATTTGTGATTTGGCGCTGGGTGGTTCTACAAATTCATTTTTACATATTCTTGCATTAGCTAATGCCGGAGATATTGATGTTTCATTGAAAGATTTTGAAGAATTAAGTCATAAAATTCATCAGGTCGTTAAATTAGATCCTGCCGGTGAGCCAACTATGACTGATTTTCACAAAGGGGGAGGAATTCCTGCATTATTAAAGACTCTCATGGATGCTGATATTGGTATAGCTGATAAAAATACAATCTGTGGTCTAAAACTATCCGAAATAACAAAAGAAGCTTATATTAATAAAAATTTAATTCATCCATATGATGAACCGTTTACCACTAAACCCGGGCTTGGAATTTTGTATGGCAATATCGCTCCAGATGGTTGTGTTACCAAGATTTCAGGAATTGATGAAAGCTGCTATGAATTTGAAGGGACGGCAAGAACATTTGATTCTGAAGAAGCGGCTATGTCAGCTTTAGAAAATGATGAAATCAAACACGGTGATGTTATCGTAATCAGGTACGAAGGCCCAAAGGGCGGACCGGGTATGCGCGAAATGCTTGCTCCTACCTCTTTACTTGTCGGTAAGGGATTGGGTAAAACGTGCGCTTTGATTACTGATGGAAGATTTTCTGGCGGGACAAGAGGTATATGTATAGGACATGTTTGTCCTGAAGCAGCTGAGGGCGGCAATATTGCCTTGATTGAAGATGGTGATAAAATTAGTATAGACATAAATACAAGACAAATTACTCTCAATGTTTCTGATGAGATACTATCTGAGCGAAGAAAACATTTAAGACCATTTGTTTTGAAATGTAAATCCGGGTATCTTTCAAAATATGCAAAAAATGTACAGGATGCCTCACATGGTGCGATAGTTTAGGATGGTAGATACAATGACTTTGAGTAATATAGATACTATAATAAAAGATACAAAATTAGAACATATTGCAATTATCATGGACGGTAACAGGCGCTGGGCTAAAGAAAAAAATCTTCCGGGAGCGTTCGGACACAAAAAAGGGGTAGAAGCATTAAAAACTACTTTGAGAGCCTGTAATGATTTTGGTATCAAGTATCTTACAGTTTATGCTTTTTCTACGGAAAATTGGAATAGAAAGCAGGAAGAAGTTGATTTTTTAATGGATTTAGTTGCTGTTACTCTTACTAATGAACTGAAAGAAATGCATAATGAAAATGTAAAAATTAATTTTATTGGTGATTTATCACGTTTTAATAAAAATTTGCAAAAAATTTTATATAATGCTGTTGATACAACTAAAAACAACACAGGCGTTCATCTCCAGATAGCCCTGAATTATGGCTCCAGAGCAGAAATTGTTAATGCTGTAAAAAAAATAGTTGAAACTGGAGTTTCAGCGGATAAAATAACAGAAGACCTTATTAATGCAAATTTATACACACAAGGTCTACCAGATCCAGATATATTGATTAGGACAGGAGGCGAACAGAGAATTTCAAATTACCTGCTCTGGCAGATTGCTTATTCTGAAATAATAATCAGGTTAGAATACTGGCCGGATTTTGATAAGCAGGCGCTGAAAGAATCAATTCTTGAATTCGCAAAAAGACAAAGACGATATGGAAAATAACAACACAATGAAAATTGTATTTGCCACTGGCAATCCCCATAAATTAGCTGAAATTAATGCAATTTCAAGAGATTCGGGGATAGAATTTGTGCTTCCTCCTGCGGATTTCAATCCGGAAGAAAACGGAGTAACTTTTGAAGAAAATTCGTATATTAAAGCAAAAGAGGCTGCCAGATTATCAAAAACATTTTCCCTGGCAGATGATTCCGGATTATGTGTAGAAGCGCTCAACGGCGAACCCGGTATACATTCTGCTAGATATGCTTCCACCCCTCAAGCCAGAATAGATAAACTTCTAAAAAATCTTGCCCCACACGGTAATAGAAATGCAAAATTTGTTTGTGCTATGACACTTGTAGATGAGTTTGGCAATATTCTGGACAAAGAAATCGGAGAGTGCTATGGCAAGATAACAAATATCCCATCAGGCATTAATGGATTTGGATATGACCCAGTATTCCTTGTAGACGGATATAATGTTACAATGGCAGATATGTCCGAGGAACTAAAGAATACAATTTCGCATAGAAGTATCGCTTTAAATAAAATTCTTAATTACATTAAAAATACTTTTATGTGATTCTACTAAAATTAACCCGTACTTACCCGTTAAAATCTGTGGGTTAACTAAGGATACAAAAATTAAATAAACTATAAAGGGGATATTATTGATGAAAAAAAAGATATTATTAATCTTAATAATTGCAATAGCAGCTGTTGCACTGCGTTTTTTGTGGTCATCAGTTGGAAGTTTAATGAAACAGAAAGCAAGAACAACTATTGTTCCTCCAAATGTTGTTGTTGAAGATATAAAAGAGGAGAATGTTATTAGAAATTTTGAGGCACCGGGCAGAGTTGTTTCAAAATATCGAGTTAGCATTATGGCGCGTATTTCAGGCTATTTGCAAAAAAGCTTTTTTAAAGAGGGCGACTATGTAAAAGCCGGAGAAACTTTATTTTTAATAGAACCAGCCGAATATCAAAACGCGTCAAATGTTGCAGGTGCAAATATTCAAAATATTAAAGCTCAGCTTGACTATGCTAATAAACAGCTTGCAAGAGCTGAAGAACTTGTTAAGCAGGATTATATTGCAAAATCTAAATATGATGAGATTCTGGCAAGCAGAAATGCTCTTCAAGCACAATTAAAAGCGGCACAATCAACCTACAATGATACAAACAGAAATTTAAGCTATACAACAGTAAAAGCTCCTGTAGACGGGAGAATTGGTATTATTGATGTAACAGTCGGAAACTATGTTTCACCATCATCAGGTTCACTAACGACAATAAATAGCACCAATCCTATTTATGTTACGTTCCCGCTATCATCGGATGACTACACAGAAATTTCAACAATTGATAATAAGGCTAATGAAAAAAGAAGAGTTGAATTATTTTTCCAAAATGGAGAAAAATATAATTTAGAAGGTGTGCAAGACTTTTTAGACAATAAAGTTGATCAATCAACTGGTACTGTTACAATGCGAGCTACATTCCAAAATCCGGATAATAAACTTCTGCACGGAGAATTTGTGAATGTTAAAGTCTATGCTAATAATCCTGTAAAAGTTCCTGTAGTACCGGTAGTTGCGGTTCAGGAAAATCAAGAGGGAAAATATGTATACAAGCTGGATGAGAAAAATCTTCCTGTGCTCACTTATATAAAAGTGCAGGGACAATCCGGAGAAAATTGGATTGTAAAAAATGGACTAAAAAAAGGCGACAGAGTTATTGTAGAAGGTATCTTGAAAGTTACCCCGGGTAATCCTGTTAATATTGTTTCAAAAGAAAAAATGGACAGCTTAAAAAACAAACTACACCTCGATTTGAATAAAAAGAAGCAAGATAAATAAACACTGAAAAATAAATTTAGGGAGACATATGTCAGAAGAAAAACAAGGCAATTTATTTATACAAAGACCTAAACTGGCAATTGTAATATCTTTAGCAATAATGCTTGCCGGTATTTTAATGATAAAAACTTTACCGCTTGAAGAGTATCCGTCTATTACTCCGCCTCAGGTTGTTGTGAGCGCCACATATGCAGGTGCCAGCTCAGACGTTATAGAATCTACAATTGCTGCCCCTGTTGAAGCTCAGCTTAACGGGGTGCAGGATATGATATATATGTCTTCAACTTCACAGAACGGGTCATACACTTTGACTTTGTATTTTGAAGTTGGTTCTGATCCAGATATGGCAGTTGTTAACGTTCAAAACCAATTGCAACTGGTAACTCCACGTCTGCCGGAAGAAGTTAAAAGGTATGGCTTATCTGTGAAAAAATCAACCGGCGGGCCCGGTTTGCTTTTGATATCAGTTAATTCTCCAAATAATTCTTATGATAATTTGTTTATCTCAAATTATGCAGATATCTTTATTAAAGACGAATTGGCGCGTATCAAAGGGGTTGGTAAAGTTGCAGTATTCGGATCTTCAAATTATTCTATGAGAATCTGGCTTGATGCTGCAAAAATGGCAAATTACGGCTTATCAACCAGCGAAATTACAGCTGCAATTCAGTCGCAAAACATCCAATCTCCGGCAGGTGATTTGGGTGTTGAGCCAATGAAGTACAAACAGTTAATTAAACTAACAATGAGGACAAAAGGCAGGCTGAAAGATGTAAAGGAATTTGAGGATATTATTGTAAAATCACTTCCTAACGGGGCGCAAATCCGTTTGAAAGATGTAGCAAGAGTTGAACTCGGAGCCGAAAGTTATTCATTTTTCTCCCGTATAAGCGGCAACAATGCAGCAATTATTACTGTTAGTCAGTTACCGGAAGCAAATGCTATTGACTTATCTAATAAAATTCAAAATAGACTTAAAGAACTTAGTAAAACATTTCCAAAAGATATTGAATATAAAATTCAGCACGATGAGACAGAATTTGTGCGTGAATCTATTGATGAAGTAATAAGTGCCGTTGCTCTTGCGGTAATACTTGTATCAATAGTTACATATATGTTTTTAGGAACTGCCAGAGCTGCATTTATCCCATTTTGTGCAATTCCGGTTTCCCTAATCGGTGTATTTATCTTTATGCACCTGTTCGGATTTTCAATAAATCTTTTGATTCTGTTCGGGCTTGTTCTGGCTGTTGGGCTTGTCGTAGATGATGCTATTGTTGTACTTGAAAATACCCAGCGCCATATTCAGGAGGGTAAAGATGCAAAAACAGCTACAGAAATCACAATGAAAGAAGTTTTTGGTGCTGTACTTGCAACCTCTCTTGTATTGATGGCTGTATTTGTTCCTGTTTCATTTATGGGTGGAATTACTGGGCGTATGTTCAGGCAGTTTGCACTCTGTATTGCCTCATCAATTGGTTTGTCTACACTTGTGGCATTGACTCTTGCGCCTGCTCTTTGTTCTATGATTTTAAAATCAGGTGAAGAAAAAGCTGATTTTGCATTTATCCAAAAATTCGATGAGTGGTTTAATAGGGTTCGTGATAAATATTTGGAATACACAAAAAGTTTTGTAGATTCATGGAAACTTACTTTCGGAGTTTTGGGTATAATTGTGGTATTTACTCTGGGAATGTTTTTATTAATTCCAAAGGGCTTTTTACCAAATGAAGATCGTGGTGCTATATTTACTCAAATACAGCTTCCGGATGGTTCATCCGCATCTAGAACAGATGAAGTGGCAACAGATGTTGAAAATAAAATTTTGCAAATACCGGGGGTTAAAAGCACAATTACTCTTGTTGGTATGAACGGAGAAAACACTGCGTTTATAGTTTCAAGACTAAAACCGTGGTCTAAGAGAAAATCTAAAGAAGAATCATTAAACGGTATTATGCAAAATATTAATAAGCAATTTGCACATTATCCATCTGCAACAATTGCAACATTCTCTCCTCCTGCAATATCCGGTTTAGGGATGTTCGGCGGGTTTGAATATCAACTTCTAGATAAAGGTGACAGATCCTCCGCAGAATTATTTGAGGAAGCAAAGAAAATCATAGGAGCGGCTTTAGCTGATCCAAATTTTACAATGGTTTATACTTCATACAGTGCTAATTTACCTCAGCTTCAAATAGATGTAGATATTGATAAAGCTATGGCTCAGGGGGTAGAAATTGCCGAAGTTTATAATGCTATAGCAGCTTATTTTGCAAAATCCTATGTAAATGATTTCAATAAATATGGACGAGTTTATCGTGTATATTTGCAGGCAGATTCTGAATACAGATCAAAAATTTCTGATTTAGATAAAATATATGTAAAAAATAAAACAGGTAGAATGGTTCCTTTATCTGCTGTTATAAAGACAAAAAATATCGTTGGACCTTATATTAGAACAAGATTTAATATGTATCCTGCAATTACTATTAACGGTAACACCAGAGCCGGTGTAAGTTCCGGTCAGGCTATAAAAATGATGGAAACAATTTCAGATAAAACTCTACCGCAGGATATGGGCTATGCATGGTCAGGAACATCTTTGCAGGAAAAACAATCAAGTGGTCAAATAGGTCCAATACTTGCTATGTCACTTGTATTTGTATTTTTATTTCTTGTAGGTTTATACGAGAGCTGGCTGTTACCTATTACAGTTCTTCTTATTACACCGGTTGCACTTGTTGGTGCATTATTATTCCAGTATGTATCCGGTTATGCTCTTGATATATATTCTCAAATCGGACTTGTAATGTTAATTGGTTTAAGTACAAAACAGGCAATTTTGATTGTTGAATTTGCAAAAGATGCACATCAAGAGGGATTGCCAATAAAAGAAGCTGCTCTTCAAGCTGCAAAATTGAGATTTAGAGCTGTTATGATGACTAATATAGCTTTTATCTTAGGATTGTTACCGCTGGTGTTTGCATCCGGAGCCGGTGCAGCCTCAAGACATTCAGTTGGTATGACTGTATTTGGCGGGATGATGGCTGTCGCTTTTATAGGGACTTTTTTAGTACCGGCTTTCTACGTTATGATTGAAAATTTCAAAGTTAATTTTGCGAGTAAAATTCATGAAATTAAGGAAAAAAAGAACAATGAATAAAATATTTATTACCCTGATAATGACATTAGCATTTGCTCTTCCTACATTTTCATCAGATTTAGGAAATACAATAAATACAAATGAATTTCCAATGTCTGATAATGTATTACCGGATATCGAGGTCAATGCCGATTTTGTTATATCTGGCTCCGTTGAAAAGAATATTGATATGACTCTTGATAATTGTATCAAACTTGCACTTGGTAACAATCCGCAAATTAATGCGGCTTTTCAGGATATACTGGCTTCTGATGCCCGTATTAAACAAGTTTGGTCTAATTATTTTCCAAGTTTTTCATGGCAAACAAGTTATACACACCTTAGGCAATTGCAATTATCTGATGCATTGGGACAAAATTTAGAATTCAATTATTACTTAGCCGGACAGGTAACCTTGCAGCAAATGTTATATGACTTTGGGGTAACTCAGAATCAGGCAACTATTAAAAGACTGGATTATGATGCTTATAAAAAAACATTTGAAGCTGTTGTTAACGATGTAATTTATCAAACAAAAAATGCATATTATAACTTGTTATATGCCTATGAAAGCAGACGTGTTGCACAAGATACAGTGGATAAATTTCAGTTATTTTACAATCAAGCTAAAGCTCTATATGAAATAGGTATGAATCCTAAAGTTGACGTAACAATTGCAGAAACTAATTTAAGCAGTGCCAAATTGAAGCTTATTCAGTCTGAAAATGCTGTTAATCTTGCCATAGCCAAGTTAAATAATGTTATGGGAGTACCTTATATAGAAAAATACGATGTTACAGACAGGCTGCAATATCAACCTGTTAATTTGACTTTTGAACAGACTGTTGATATAGCAAGAGAAGCCCGTCCCGAGCTCAGGCTTGCCGAAATTAAAGTAGAAGAAGCAAATCAAACAGTTAAATTAGCTAAAAAATCTTTTTATCCTACACTTTCATTTGAAGGGCAATATCAACGAGGTGGTAAATCCTGGAATTCTAATTATGGTTACAATATTGGCGGGTATTTGATATTTCCTACGATAAATGCAATGTTGATAAGAAATGAAATCAAAGAAGCAAAATATATGTATGATAGGGAACTTGCAAATGCCAAAAATACTCAAAATTCTATATATTTAGAAATTCAAAATGCATATTTAAAAGTTGATGAAAAACGTAATCAGCTGCCTGTTGCGATACTGCAGGTAAAACAATCTAAAGAAAATTATGAACTTTCATACGGAAGATACAGAGTAGGTGAAGCTTCTCCTACGGAATTAAAAGATGCTGAAAATACTTATGAGCAGGCTCAACTTACTTATTATGCTGCACTATATGAATATAATTCTGCAAGAGCTCAATTGGAAAAAGCTATCGGCAAAAACATTGTAAACGCTGAAGAGACTGTAAATTTAATAAATTAGTTAAGTTTTGTTAACAAATACTCTCTCAAAAAAGCAATTATTTTTGGAATATCTACTTTATATATATGTAAGATATAACAAAGAAGAGAAAGAGCAAAGAATTATGTTAGCCACATCAGGACAAGCATTTGGAACAATGATAAAACCTCAGCGTCGAAGAAGAAAAGCTGTTGAGGAATTCAAATATTTAGAAAATAAAGACAGAAGGATGAGATTTAACAATTCACAGGATCCTATATATTATGTATTTGATTGTATAGAAAATAGACCGGTGAGTGTTTTAGCCAGAGAATTTGTAAAAGATTCATTTCTTGAAGTCGCGAATTTTATATCAAAAGTTGCTGGATAATCAATAGGAAAATAGAGAAAGAATACTAAGGAAAAAGGATAGGATAGATTATTTAAATTGAAAGCGGTCATAAAGACCGCTTTTTGTTTTAGAAAATAATTGTTTGCGGATATACTTCTTCCACATAAGTTGCCCAATCTTTGATATCAAAAAAGCCGATAGAAAACTCCGCAGTATTTTCACCGAGCTGCTGTGCTCCCGGAACCTCAATAGGTGGTCCAGCCGGAGTGGTTCTTGCAGGATTTTTAGGATTTGAAATAACTCCGGTACTTCTTAAAAGCGTTACTGATAAAGAATTTTTATACACTTCATATTCAGTAAGCCCGTGAGTTATAACTCCAAAGCCGTTAGTCCAAACAAATCTTTGCATTGGCGCAGTATTTGTTGGAACTTCATGTCCTCTTTCTGTAGGAAGATTTTTTCTTATATCGTAATCAGAATTAAATTTTCGTTTTACAAGCAAATTCATATCTTCAGATTGAGTTTCTGAGATCTTTTTATCAAAATTAAATCTTACCTGCCACAATCTATTTGTTAATAAATTTGGCCATTTGATTTTGAAATTAAGAAGTTTAGACTTCTTGTTCAATGAGACATCAAATGGCCAAATTTATTAACAAATAGATTGTGGCAGG
>ERZ824600.3198-NODE-3198-length-15976-cov-2.629106_pt1 | contig 15976 bp, 13 predicted proteins | sample MGYA00519933_ERZ824600 | MGnify/ENA primary metagenome ERZ824600 (study PRJEB31778, sample SAMEA3449178) | human gut metagenome | biome: human gut; feature: human-associated habitat; material: faeces | place: United Kingdom | collected 2010/2012 ... | reverse complement strand
CTGAAACACCGCCGCCATGCGCGAACGATAGGAATCGGTCTCAAGTTCGCGGATATCGGTTCCGTTATACAGAATCGCGCACGAATCGGGCTGATACAAGCCCATGATCAGTTTGACCGGCGTGGTTTTTCCCGCGCCGTTATAAATACGGCATCTTGTTTGGGAGTGCTTCATCCATACCACCCGCAACATCGGCTGAACGGTACACTTCAGCTTTTCTTTCATGCTACCTTTCTCCGACTGTCAATAAAAACCGATGCCGTTTAAAACAATGTTACCATATTTTATTATCATTGTCAACACATTTTGTAATAATAGACGAAACGCAAACATCCGTCGGTCGTAAATTCGTTATTTTTGACCGATACGATCGGTTTCCGTGCCGCGCGTGCTCATAAGCGAGTGCAAGACGGGCACAAAAACGTCCGATCCTCCCGACGTGCGGCGCTTTCTCTCATGATCCGCGCGTTTTTTGCAGATCTGCGACGGGCGCGCCGCGGAAAAATTCACATCTTAGCACTATATTCGGGCAGAGCAAAGGTCTATAATAAGGATATCATCGGGGTATTATCCGAACGGAAAAGAGAGTGAGACCTGAACATGTCGAAAAAAGAAAAAACCGCCCTCAACAGCCGTCGCGGCAAAACGGGCGGCGAGGCGTTGATAGAAGGCGTTATGATGAAGAGCGCCAAACGGTATGCCGTCTCGGTACGGCTTCCGGACGGCTCCATCAAGACCAAGGTGGAGGACTGTCACCCCGCAAAGGAAAAACATAAATGGATGGGACTTCCGCTCATCCGCGGCGTGGTGGGCTTTGTGGAATCCATGATTCTAAGCTACCGTTGCTTGGGTTATTCGGCAGAGGCGCTCGGACTGGACGAGGCAGAGCCGGAAAGCCGCTTTGAAAAGTGGCTGGATCGCAAATTCGGCAACAAGCTGACGGGCGTGGTCATGGCGTTTTCCATGGTGCTGGGCATCGCGCTTGCCATCGGTCTGTTCGCCGTGCTTCCCGGACTTGCGGGGCACGGGATCAACTATCTGTTCGGCGGCGGACTGACGTGGCAGTTGAGCATTGCCGAGGGTTTTATGAAGATTGCCATTTTCACCCTGTATCTGTGGCTGGTCTCCCTCACCCCCGACATCAAACGCACCTTTGAATATCACGGCGCAGAGCACAAGACCATCGCCTGCTACGAAGCGGGCGACGAGCTGATCCCCGCCAACGTGAAAAAACATACCCGTTTCCACCCCCGTTGCGGAACCGCCTTCCTGTTCGTCATGATGGCGATCAGTATACTGGTGTTTACCCTCATCTATCTGATCCCGGGCTTTGACACCGACAACACCCTCCTGCGCATCCTCATCCGCCTGCCCGTGCTCCCGCTCCTGTTCGGCTTGGGCTACGAATTCATCCGCTATGCGGGCACGCACGACAATGTGCTCATCCGCGCACTGTCCCAGCCCGGGTTGTGGATGCAACGCCTGACCACAAAAGAGCCGGACGAATCCGAAATCGAAGTGGCGATCATGTCCCTCAAGCTCTCCCTGCTTGAAGAATTCCCCGAAGCCGAGGAAGAAGCGCGCGCGGCAATGCACACAAAGGAAGGCGAAGCCGACGGCAAGAGCGCCGAGGACGGCACAGAGCAGGAGAAAGAGAAGGAGCAGGACAGCGTTGCTCCGACCGACGGAGAAGTCTGACATGACCGACTGCACCGAGCTTCTGCGCCTGACCCCCGAGGAACGGCTCCTGCGCGAGTATTTCCCCGCGCCGGAGGCACAGGAAGAGGCGCGCCGCCGCTTGGCTGAAGGCGAACCGCTTGCATACATCCTCGGCGAATGGAGCTTTTACGGCGAGGTGTACACCGTGACGCCCGACGTGCTCATTCCGCGCTCGGACACCGAGATCTTAGTGGAACGGCTCATACGTGATCTGCCGCAGAACGGACGCTTTTTGGATCTGTGCACCGGAAGCGGCTGTGATGCCATCTCGGTTGCGGCGCACCGTCCCGACCTGACCTGTGTTGCCGTGGACATTTCTGCGGCGGCGCTGGACATCGCCCGAAAAAATGCGGCGCGCAACGGCGTGACCGACCGCATCCGCTTTGTGCAGGGAGACGTTTTGAGCGATCTGCCCGACGCGGGAGACGGCTTTTGCGCCATTGCCGCAAATCCGCCGTACATCGATTCCGCCGTGGTGGACACCCTCCCGGAGCAGGTTCGCCGCGAGCCGCGTATTGCTCTTGACGGCGGTGCGGACGGCATGGATTTCTACCGCGCCATCCTGTCAGGTCACCTTTCCCGTCTGACCCCCGACGGCATGCTCTATTTTGAGATCGGCTACGATCAGGCGGAAAAGATCACCCGTCTGTGCGCGCCCCGTCCCTGCCGCATCCTGCGCGACTACGGCGGAAACGACCGTGTCGCCGTCATTTCCCCGTTTTCCGAGAATTCCGAAATTTCGGAATGACCCGAACATACTGCGGGCGTATGCCCGAACCGAACGGCTTGGTTCCCTTCCCAATCCGGATATTCCCACCGTCCCGTCATTTTTACCGTTTTCTGTATTGATGCGCCGTCCCATACGGCAGAAGGAGATTCTTATGGCTGAACAACGATATCGCCGCACCGCACAGCGCTCCGCGACCCCGCTCGTCATCGTGATCATCGTTCTTTCCTGCCTGCTCGTTGCATGCGGTGTCCTTTTGGTGCTTGCCATGCGGCAGGACAGTCCGACCCCCGCGCCGTCTCCCGCGACAAGCGGCATCGGTTCGGGCACCGTAGCGCCGCCCGAAACCACAACCGATCAGGCGACAACCACCCCCGACCCTTCCGGCTCCGACACCGCATCGCAGGACACGACCACCGAAAAGTCCGATCCGAAAAATCCGAAGGACGTGGAATGGACCACCGTGAAAATGCCCGTGGCAAACGTGCATCTGGGCAATCTCATCTTGGTCAACTATGAGCATGAATACACCTTCCCCACCGTGCAGATGATCACGTTCTACGGAAACAAGACCGCGCCGTATCTTCTGCGCAGTTCGTCCGTATCGGTGACTGCCGAAACCCTGCGCGCCTTCAACGAAACCATGCAGGCGTTCTATGACAAGACGAAAAACGCCGAAATTCTTGTAGTCTCGGGCTTCCGCGATTATGAAGCACAGCAGACCGTGTATGCCGATTATGTGGATCGGAACGGCATCGCGGCGGCGGAAAAATACGTCGCCATGCCCGGATATTCCGAGCACCACACGGGTCTGTGCATCGACCTTGCCCGCTATGCCGACGAAAAGACCTACGACCTCGGCTCCTCCGCCTTCTATCCCGATTTTCTGCGTGAGGCGACCGCGCACGGCTTTGTGCGCCGCTACATTTCCGCAAAGTACGAATACACCCACATCACCAACGAGGATTGGCACTTCCGCTATGTGGGCGTGCCGCATGCCTACTATATGAACGCCAAGAGCCTGTGCCTGGAGGAATACATCCGCACCTTCCGCGGCACGGTGGTGACCATCTCCCACGACCGGTATTTTCTGGACCGCACCGTTACCCGCATCTTCGACGGGGAGCATCTGTGCTTCTCCGACGAGGACGGAAGAAACTGGGACATCTATTATGTCTCGGCGGATTCCGCAAAAACAGGCTCCGATCCCGATAGCATAGCGCTCCCCGTGCCGAAGAATCTGCCCTATACGGTCAGCGGCAATAATATCGACGGCTTCATCGTCACCGTCCAGCGCTGACCGGGGCGCATCCGCACGTCGCCCTGACACAAAACACAAAAGCCGACATTTTCAAGTCGTTTTAACCGCTTGAAAATGTCGGCTCTTTTCATGCTTTTTGCCTTGCTTGTTTCCGATCCGCGCCGTTTGCAGACAGCTCAGCCATGGGCAATTCGCTCATGCGCAGTTTTGCACAGCCGTACGGACAGAACAGCTTCCGCACGATCCCGCCCGTCGGTGCAGTATCGGTGGGGAGCTTTGCCGCGACGGTGTCATAGCCGTCCTCGTAGTCCCACGTGATCGGCGCCACGTCAACGGCAATGACCACGGGCGGCTTTTCGCTCGAAAACGGAATTTCGGAAATGTCGTTTTCGGTCACCGTGAAGGTGCTTCCCGCAAAGCCGTATCGCCATTCACTCTTTCCGACGTACTCATAGTCGCAATACGGAAATTTCCGTTCCACGCCCGCGTCGGTGTATTCCCGCATTTTCTTTTCGTATGCAATGGGCAGGGAGAATACCAGAGGACCGTATTTCAGCGTTTTCATGCGGTTCGGGCGATCGGTCAGCACAGGCTCATAAAACAGCTCGATCCCGATTTCCCGCTCCTCGCCCGCCGTCAGCGAAAAGCTGAGATACGGCTCTCGGGCAGTCTCTTTTCCGTCGCAGACCGCCTTTTGACAGAACGACGGAATGCGCACCCGAAGGCAAAAGTCCTTCTTTGCACGGACGGTGTATTTCAGCCTTTTTTTGAAGGGGTACTCCGTTTCAAGAGAGACGGTGCCGATATCGGTCGTCAGGACAGACGGGATCAGGCTCGCGGAGGTCACCGTATCCCCGTCGCGGTAAAACGCCGAAAGGGCGAATTTGGGCAGTGCCTGATTGAAATTCGCGGTGCAACAGCCGAAATTCGGCTCCAGACCGAAGAGGTGGGATTCGGGTCCGTTGGTGCGGAAGATCGCCTTGCCCGGGAAGCGCTCACAGCTGATCTGATTTGCCATCTGATCGTACTGGTGCGCCCACATATCGTCGCTGACTGCGGCAAAAAAGGCATTGCAGGCGACCGTTTCCAGCCGCTCCGCCCAGAAGGGATCGCCGCTTCCCGCATAGAGGTGCTCCATGGAATACATCAGCTCGGCAACGGCGCAAAGCTCGGTGCCCTGAATGGGACTGATGCCCGAAAGGCACTCGTCTCCGGTAAAGGTATCCACGCACGTCCCGTTGTACTGCATCAGCATGTCGTAATGCCTGCGCGCACAGCCCCGATATTTGCCGCCGAGCAGTTTGTCGGTCAGCGGCTCGATCTTGAGCATCATGGCAAGATTCACCACATGAGTCTCAAACGTCCATTGGTTTTTCGGTCGGATAAAGCAATCGGTCACGGTGTTGTAGTTCTTGCCCTGCCCGTCCAGGAGACGCGCCAACTCGCCGATCCACCCGTCGCTGTAGCGCTCCGACAGGAAATTCAGCGCAACAAACGCCTCAAACCAGCGGTATTCCGCCCAGCAGAACAGATGAATTTCGCCCGAGGAAAGCAGATCGTAATAGTTTTTCATCATCCGATACAGGACGGTCGGCACACGTTCATCGCCCGAGCATTCGTAATAGACCGTCAGTGTCTTGGAGATCAACTGTACCGCCCATGTATCGTAGGTTTTCCGATCCTCGCGCTTGCACGGACAGATCCAGCCGTCCTCCTGCTGATATCCGATGATCGCATCCATGTATTTTTTCGCTCTGCCGATCATATCGTCGCTTTCAAGCAGATAGGCAAGCGGGATGAAGCCGTCGAGCCAATAGGGGACACGCTCCCAGCCCTCACTGCTACCGCCGATCCACATGCTGTCGCGCACGTCCTTCCACACGCGGTCAAGGTTGCCGGAAAGTCCCCTCGCCTGAACCTCAAGCTGTGCCCTGAGCCATCCTGACGGCTTGATCTCCTTTGTTGTAAAGAAATTCATTTCCCTTCCTCCGTTATATTGTTATATGTAAAAAATCGTTCCGTTCGCGTTACCCGTATTCTACCATGATTCCGACGCAAACGCAACCGCTTTGCCAAAAAATGTTTTCCGCATAATATAACGCCGAAGCCCCCGTTTCACTGCGGAGCTTCGGCGTTTTTCTTCTTTAATTGATACGAATGCGGATATCCCCCGTGGTTGTGGTAATTTCGCACTTGCCGCCGACTGCGGTTGCGGGGAGATCGACGCGACCGATATCGGTATGGGTCACGAACACCTTTTCGGTCAGCAGGCTTCCCGTAACGCTTCCCGTGCTTGTTTTCACGGAAAGCTCACCTGCGTCGCATCGGTCGAGCCTGACGTCTCCCGTGCTTCTCTCAACCGAGATCGATGCTTCGGCGACCACGTTTTGCAGGACGGCTGTGCCCGTGCTCCCGCCCGAGGTCAGACGGTTGCACCGCACATCGGGACGGAACGCGGCGCTTGCATTCCGCCGTGTTTTATGCTATACTGTCACCACAAACGCAGGAGGCTCATCATGAAACTTTATCTTGTCCGCCACGGAATTTGCAGACACAATATGACCGATTCGGCGTCGGTACTGGACGATCCGTTTTGCAGTACGGCGCTTCCCTATGACCGCGAGGTTCTGATCCCGCAGGGCGTCCTGCAGGCGGAGCTGACGGGCTTTTTCCTCAGAGACGTTCCGTTTGATGCAGTCTATTCCAGCGGGCTCATCCGCGCGGTGCAGACCGCCGCATGCATTCTTAAATTTCAAAAAGAGGAAAAATGCCTGCATATCCTGCCCGACCTTGCGGAGGAGGGCTATTTCACCGAAAAGCTCCCCGATTTGGAAAATCACGTCTACACGACCTTTTGGCGAAACGCGGAACTGCCGACCAACCCCTCGGCAACGGGGCTTGCGCGGGTGACAGACGACGAACTGCCGCCCGATATCCGCCGCCGCGCCGACAATATGGCACGCTTTCTGCTCGAACGGCACAAAAACGACGCCAACGTTTTAGCAGTGTCCCACGGGGCGTTTCTCTATCAGTACCTGATCCCCGCCCTGCTCGGAGATCATATGTCCGCCATGCGCATTGCCGCTTCGAATTGCGGCATCACGGTGTTGCATTTTCAGGAAAACGGTGATATGACCGTGGAGACCGCCAACGATATCGGACACCTCGGCACAGCGGCATACTGACTGCACTGCAAAACGTTTTTTGCGTTTTTGCACTTTCCTTCTCTTTTCTTCTTGCAATCCGACAAATTGTGTGCTATACTGTCCCGTGTCGTGCGCCCGCGCGCACTGCGCAATTTCACTGACCGTTCGGAGTATCTGTACCCATGATTTCAACCGTATTGGATTATATCGCGCAAAATCCCCGCCTGTTCATCGGAAACGCATGGGGACTTGTGGCGGCTGTCTTTTCCTTCTGCACCTATCAGGCAAAAAACGAGAAGCGCCTGCTGATTTTGCAGACGGGCGTGATCATCGCCACAATCCTGTCGTATGCGACCTTGGGTGCATGGTCGGGCATGGCGCTGAACATTGTGTGCCTTTTGCGCAACCTCGTCTTTTTTGCCAAGAACACCAAGGTGTTTTCCCATCCCGCGTGGCCGTATGTACTGGCGGCGATTCTCGCCGGCATGGGCGCGCTTTCCTGGCAGGGACCGATCTCCCTTTTGGTGATCGCAGCGCTGGTCATCAATACCATTGTGCTTTCGTGGAGCAGTAACCGACGCCTGCGGCAGAGCATTCTGTTCACGTCCACATTGGTCATCATCTACAATCTCTATTTTCAGGCATACTTTTCGGTGCTCATGGAATCGGTCTGCATCGTTTCCTCCGCCGTCGGCTTGTATCGCTATCGCGGTCAGGCGGAGAAAAACTGAAAACCTCGGAAAAATTCAGGGTAACGCACCTGCACACGCAGGAACGTTGCCCTGTTTTTTTCTCTTATTGAGACATTTATCGCACAAAAATTAGACGATCCGTGAATTCCTCCCGTTTTCCGCTTGCGTTTTACTGAAGAATCATGTACAATGAAAAAAAGATATTCGGTTGATCCGACAGGCAAAGGAGGAGCCATGGCAAGATCCGTTGTATATATCGACTGTGAGATCGGAATTGACGATAAAAAGATCCATGATCTCGGAGCGGTCAGGAGCGACCGTTCCTCCTTCCACGCGCCGTCTCTGCGGGATTTCCTTGCCTTCCTGTCCGATGCGGATTTTGTCTGCGGACATAATATCATTCATCACGATCTCGAATATCTGACACCGCATTTGGAAGAGCCGCTCCGTGCCCAACCAATCGACACGCTCTACCTGTCCCCGCTTTTGTTTCCGTGCCGCCCGTATCACAGACTGGTCAAGGACGACAAATTGCAGGTCGATCAGCTCAACAATCCGCTCAATGACGCGGAAAAGGCAATGCGCCTTTTGGCGGATGAAGTGAACGCATTCCAGGCGCTTTCGTCCAAGCGGAAGCAGATATACTGCTGTCTTTTATACGACAAACCGGAATTCGGGGGCTTTTTCGATTATGTGGGCTTCGTCCCGTACCGCTCCAATGTGCCGCGGCTCATTCGGGAAGAATTTGACGGGCGCATCTGTGCCAATGCCGATGTGGAACTGATGATCCGACATTACCCCACCGAGCTTGCCTATGCGCTTGCCCTGATCGGCTCGGCGGACTATCACTCGGTCACGCCGCCGTGGCTGACCCGAAACTATCCCAAAATCGATAACGTGGTGACCTTCCTCTGCCACACCCCGTGCGCGGACGGATGCGCGTACTGCCGCGACAGGCTGAATATTTACAAAAAGCTAAAGCAGTTTTTCGGCTACGACTCCTTCCGCACCTATGCGGGAGAGCCGCTACAGGAGCGTGCGGCGCAGGCGGCGGTGGACGGAAAATCCCTACTTGCCGTTTTTCCGACGGGCGGCGGGAAATCCATCACCTTTCAGCTCCCCGCGCTGATGGCGGGGGAATGCGCCCACGGACTGACGGTCGTGATCTCCCCGCTCCAGTCCCTGATGAAGGATCAGGTGGACAACCTCAACGAAAAAGGTCTTGTCGATGCGGTCACGGTGAACGGACTGCTCAGCCCCATCGAGCGCGCCGAAGCGCTTGACCGTGTGGCGTGCGGGCTTGCCACGCTTTTGTACATCTCGCCCGAACAGCTCCGCTCCCGCACCATTGAAAAACTGTTGCTCTCCCGCAATGTGGTTCGGTTTGTGATCGACGAGGCGCATTGCTTTTCGGCGTGGGGACAGGATTTCCGCGTGGACTACCTGTATATCGGCGATTTTATTCGGGAATATCAGCAGAAAAAACAGCTTCGGAATCCCATTCCCGTTTCCTGCTTCACCGCCACGGCAAAGCAAAAGGTCATCACGGACATCTGCGACTATTTCCGCGTCAAGCTGGATCTGCCGCTCGAACTGTTCACGTCGAATGCAGATCGCGAAAACCTGCGCTACACCGTGCTTTTCAAGGAGACGGATGAGGAAAAGTACAATGCGCTCCGCTCGCTGATCGCACAGAAAAACTGCCCCACCATCGTATACGTTTCCCGCACGAGACGCACGGTGGAGCTTGCAAAAAAGCTGACGGGCGACGGCTTTCCCGCAAAGCCCTTCAACGGGAAAATGGATCCGAACGAGAAGATCGCAAATCAGGAGGCCTTCATCGGCAATCAGGTGCAGATCATCGTTGCGACCTCGGCGTTCGGCATGGGCGTGGACAAGAAGGACGTCCGTCTGGTCGTCCACTACGACATTTCCGATTCGCTTGAAAATTACGTTCAGGAGGCGGGACGCGCAGGACGCGACCCAAGCCTGCTGGCGGAGTGCTACGTCCTGTTCAACGACAATGATCTGGACAAGCATTTTATGCTCTTGAACCAGACAAAGCTCAGCATCAGCGAGATCCAACAGGTGTGGAAAGCCCTCAAGGATATGACGCGGGAAAAGCCGTGGGTCTGCTGTTCCGCCTTGGAGATCGCAAGACAGGCGGGGTGGGACGACTCCTCGGCGCGCGAGATCGAATCACGCGTCCGAACGGCTGTCGCGGCTTTGGAAAATGCGGGTTACGTGAAGCGCGGCAGAAATGTCCCGCACGTGTATGCCACAAGCATTCTGGCAAAGGACATGGAGGAAGCGTCCCTCAAAATCGAGCATTCCGCGGCGTTCGGCGAAAAGCAAAAGGAAAACGCCAAACGCATCATCAAATCCTTAATATCGGTCAGAAGCATTGCCGCCGCGGGAAACGACAATGCGGAGTCGCGCGTGGATTATCTTGCGGATATCCTCGGCATCCCGAAGGAGGACGTGATCTCCTCGGTCAACCTGATGCGTCAGGAGGGCATCCTTGCCGACAGCATGGATATGTCGGCGTACATCCTGAAATCGGATACCGAAAACCGCTCCGCGCAGATCCTGAATCGGTTTGCAAAGCTGGAAGATTTCCTCCTGGGGCAGTTGGAGGAAACGGGCGCGGATTATTCCTTAAAGGAGCTGAACGAAGCGGCGCTGTCGGCGGGGATCGCAGGCTCGTCCGTCAAAAACATCCGCACTCTGCTCTATTACCTGACCATCAAGGGCTATATCTCCAAGGGGAACGCCGTTTCGGACGACGGCTCATCCGAGCCGAGCCAACGCGCCCTGATCGTGCCGACCATGGAGATCCCGAGGCTGATCGACAAATACCGCCGCCGCATCGATATCTGCCGCTTCCTGGTTTCCCGCTTTTATGACACCGCGCAGACATCGGAAACGGGAAAAGAGGAAGCGCCGGTCCTGTTTTCGCTGGTGGACATGTTCCGAAAATATACCGAAGAACCCAAAATGGATGTCTGTATGGCGGAAGCAAGTCTCGCCGACGTGGAGGACGCCCTGCTCTATCTTTCCAAAATCGGCTCGATGAAGCTGGAGGGCGGGTTTTTGGTGCTTTATAACGGCATGGAGGTCAAGCGCCTGATCCTTGACAACAAGATCCGTTACAAAGCGGAGGATTACCGTTCGCTGGGCGAATACTATAAACAAAAAATTCAGCAGATCCATATCGTCGGCGAATACGCCAACCTGATGGTCAGGGATTATGACGCCGCCCTGCAATTCGTGCACGACTATTTCGGAATGGATTTTCGGCATTTCATCGCAAAGTATTTCAAAGGAGAGCGCGCAAAGGAGATCAATCGGAATATCACGCCCGAGAAGTACCGCCAACTGTTCGGCGCGCTTTCCGATCGGCAGGCGGAGATCATCAATGATGCCGATTCCCGCTGTATCGTGGTGGCGGCGGGTCCGGGAAGCGGAAAGACCCGCGTGCTTGTGCATAAGCTCGCGTCGTTACTGCTTTTGGAGGATGTCAAGCACGAACAGCTTCTGATGGTGACCTTTTCCCGCGCGGCGGCGACCGAATTCAAAAAGCGGCTCATGGCGCTGATCGGGAATGCGGCAAATTTTGTCGAGATCAAGACCTTCCATTCCTACTGCTTCGACCTTCTCGGCAAGATCGGCAGTCTGGACGGCGCGGAAAACGTCGTTCGCGACGCCGCACAGATGATCGCCCGCGGCGAGGTCGAGCGGGGAAAGATCACCAAAAGCGTTCTCGTCATCGACGAAGCGCAGGATATGGATGCGGACGAATTCGCCCTGATCCGTGCGCTCATGCAAAACAATGACGATATGCGCGTGATCGCCGTGGGCGACGACGATCAGAATATCTATGAATTCCGAGGCTCGAATTCCGCCCATATGCAAAGCCTGACGGAGGAATACGGCGCTGCGCGCTATGAGCTTGTCGAAAACTATCGCAGTAAGGCAAATATCGTGGCGCTTGCCAATCAGTTTGCCCAAGGCATCACCGCTCGCCAAAAGCAACACCCGATTGAGGCGGTGCAGAAGGAAAACGGAACGGTGCAGATCATACGGCATACCTCGGAAAACATGGAGGAGGCGATCGTCCGACAGATCTCGGAGCAGTATCACGGAGGAAAAGCCTGCGTACTGACGGGGACGAACGAAGAGGCACTGCGCGTGCTCGGACTTCTTCTCAGACACGGCATCCGCGCAAAGCTCATCCAATCTCTTGACGGATTTCGGCTTTATAACCTTGCCGAGGTGCGGTTTTTCCTGCGCTGTATCGACCGTGACCTAACGTCTCCCGTGATCGGAAAAAATCTGTGGAATCAGGCAAAAGCCGAGCTTGCACGCGTCTATTCGGACAGCAGTTGCCTTGAAAACGTCCTCAATATGATCTCGGCGTTTGAAGAGGTCAACACCTACCTCAAGTACCGAACCGACCTTGAGGAATTCATTCGGGAATCACAGCTTGAGGATTTTTACCCCGACGACCGCGAGACGGTTTTCGTGTCCACCATTCATAAATCCAAGGGCAGAGAGTTTGACAGCGTGTGGCTTCTCCTCAACCATACCGCCCTGCGGGACGACGCCGAACGGCGAAAGCTGTACGTCGGCATGACGAGAGCCAAGGATAACCTGTACATTCATTGCAATAACGGCATATTCGACCGATATCAGGTCAGCGACGTTACACAGATCGTCGACGAAGAACAGTATCCGGCGCCGCAGGAGATCACACTGCAATTGACACATACGGACGTTGTCCTCGATTTCTTCCGCGATAAGAAAGAAGCCGTCCTCCGATTGCACAGCGGAATGCCGTTGTCCCAAAAGGACGGGTTCCTGTATGCAGAGCAGGACGGTCGCACCGTGAGGGTCGCAAAGTTGTCCCGGGCACGCATGGCGGAGACAGAACGCCTGTCGGCAAAAGGGTATCGCCCGCACGACGGCGAGGTGCGGTTCGTCGTCGCCTGGAAGGGCGAAAACGATACCGAGGAAACGGCGGTTTTACTCCCCGATCTGCATTTTCGGAAAGATTGATAAAGGAAAGAAGCGAGGCTGAAAATGATAAAAGAACTGATGCACGATCCCCTCTTCCTTGCGGGGAAGTCGGAGACGGCGACAAAGGACGATTTACAAGTCGCGCATGACCTGCTTGATACCCTGACGGCGCATCAAGAGACATGCGTCGGTATGGCGGCGAACATGATCGGCGTCCGCAAGCGGATCATCGCATTTCTCGACGAAAGCGGACGTACCCCCGCCTACACCGTAATGCTCAATTCCGAGATCCTCAAAAAGGACGGCGCATACGATACCGAGGAGGGCTGTCTGTCCCTCCTCGGAGATCCCCGCAAGTGCAGACGCTATCAAACCGTCAAGGTGCAGTACCAAACCGTCGACATGCAGACAAGAGTCAAAACCTATACCGGCTGGACGGCGCAGATCATTCAGCACGAAATCGATCATTGCAACGGGATTCTGATATAGCCTGCGGGACAAGCCGTCTGTCACTTCCCTCTCCCACCTCTGTTCGGCTTTTAACGGTATCGTGCGGTCAACGAAAACCGGAATCGGCATTTTCCGGGGATAAAGAAAAAACATAAAAGAAAGGGAAAATCATATGTCTTTTTTTGACAAGTTCAAGAATCACACTTCGGCAACATCGAAGAATCTTTGCGATGTGATCAAGTCGCTGGAGAAAAATGAAATTGTAATGAAACCGTCTGAGAATAAAGAGCCTTCCGCGCCCGATGATTGCAAACTCGGCGGGAAACCGTATCTATCTGCGGATTTTGAATGGCCGACATTCAAAAGCGCATATGACGGCATCACGCGTCCTTTATCTTTCTTCTGTCAAATCAATCTCGCACAAGTGAGGCCGCATGATAAGGACAGTGCTCTGCCGGAGCGCGGAATGCTGTACTTCTTCTATGAATGTGAGTCGTCTGCATGGGGCTTCGATCCGGCTGACGAAGGAGCGGCAAGGATATTTTTCTTTGAAAATACCGACAGATTCGTACCGCTTGATCCGCCGGATGATCTTGCGGCGGAGTATATAATTCCGGAAATCGCCGTGGAATTCAAACCCCAAAAATCTTATCCGAGCTTCGAGGAATTTGAAAACTACAGCGATCTTCACTGCGACTTTGAAGATTACGACAAGGTACTTGAAAATCTCGGTGTTGACCCGGATCGCGATCAGGATAATCATAAACTGCTCGGGTATGCCGATGCGATACAGGGAGACATGCTGACTGAATGTGAGCGGGTCAGTCGCGGACTTTATTGCGGAAACGCGAAAAGCTATCGGAATACACCGGACGAGATAGAAGCGGATATCGCAAAGCATGCCGGGGATTGGTTACTGCTTCTTCAGCTTTCCACCATTGCGAAAAACGACTTTGAGTGGATGTTCGGCGACTGCGGCATGCTCTATTTTTACATCAGAAAAGACGATCTTGCGGCGAAAAGATTTGACAAAATGCAGTTTGCCCTGCAGTGTTGCTGAAATTGCATCCGGTTGATTTTCTGTCAAAACGGTTGAGCCGACTTGCCGAATGATATCTGTACTTTTTCCCCAATAATCGATATACTGGACACACGGTCGATCGAAAACAAACAGAGAGGAACGTCGAAACATGAAAACCTTGGGAGAAACCATAGCCGATCTGCGTCGGGAAAGAGGCATCACGCAGGAAAATCTTGCCGGAATCATCGGGATTTCCCCGCAGGCAATTTCAAAATGGGAAAACAATGCCACCATGCCCGATATTATGTTGCTTCCGATTATCGCGGACACGCTCGGCGTAACGATTGACGGGCTTTTCGGTATCAAGCATAAGGTACGGGAAGAACCGATCCTCGGCGAAGAAACTCCGGAAGCCGTTTACGATCAGATTCTCAACACCATGTGGAAATCGGAAGATAATAACGATTTCGCAGAACGGGCAAAATCTCAATTTGCGAAGAACCCAAATCAGCACAGCGGATTTGTTTCAGCCGTTTCCGGTGCGGTATACGCAAATAAGGATATTGCTCTCGCATACCTTCCGAGCGATAGGGAATCCTTGGAACTGCTTGAAAATGAAGAGGCGGCGGCGCTTTTGAAAATCATCTCCGACAAAAACGTGCGTCTTGTGCTTGCGTATCAATTCACGAATTCGGGAAAGGCATTTACGGCCTCATCGGTCGCCGCAAGGGTCGGAATATCCGAAGACGAAGCGAAAGCGGCACTTGAAAAGCTGGTCAACTGCAATCTGACTATGGCAAAAGACGTCGACGCAACCCCGAAGGAAACGCTGAGAATCTATCAGGCATGGGGCACCTATAAAATGCCCTTGCTCCTGTTTCCGCTCTTCTCCCTCGCCGACCGCCTCGCGCACTATCAGGAGAGCTGGTGCGGCTTCAGAGCATGACAACTAAATCAACTTGAATAGGTTGGCATATAAGCAATATAAAACTTCCACGGGGTATCTTATGGACGATATGAGTATAACTGTACGAAAGAAAAACAAACTTGACGTTTTACACTATGGAAGTTGTGATGAACTTATAAATGATCTGCGAGCAATAGAAACTTTCCTCGACGATATGCTATATATTTCGCTTGGAAGAAACTGTATTCTTTGCGGAAAGCTGACATTTTCTCTCCAACACGTTCTGGTTTCGGTAGAATTGACCATGGGTAGCATCATATCTTGTTGCGAATCGGCGTGTATTGCAGACGCATACAGCTTATTGCGAAAATATCGGGACGACCTTTTCTTTTATCTCTATGTTACTGTTTATAATGCCGATAGATCATTTGATGATAAGGACAAAAGGATAAAGGATATGGAGAATAATATAGCAAGATGGCTCGAGGATGGATTAAGCAATTTCAACAGTAGTTTTTTACTGAAATCAATCAGTACATCTCCCTCCCTGTCAGACAGTGTTGTCAAATTCAAGCTGAAACAATCGTTTGACAATATCGGAAAAAGGTTAAATAATTATGTTCACAGCAACGGCTTCTCTTTCTACAATATGGGTTATAGCGCATATAAAGACTTCAAAGCATCATTGGAAAGCCTGATAAATGACGCTAAGTACATAACAATCTCGTTTCTGTTTCTCCTTATACTCAGTTCCCCTGCATCAATTATGTCAACGGATTATATTGACTATTGCGAGTGCGGTCTGATTCCTCCGGAAGGTTCTCAATATACAGTAGCTCCGTTTGTTGAGAAATTTATCGGTTCGCATATCAAAATGATTGATGATAATTGCCTCGCATACCTGAAAGAAAATACCTCCATGCAATTGTAATAGTGGTTATTTGCCGTGTGCAAAGACGGTTTTCTTCCTTTTCATCTCAGATAGCTTTTACCTTCACTATGGTAGAGGTCGGAAAAAGATCACCTCCGACAAG
>ERZ824600.3190-NODE-3190-length-15995-cov-5.126976_pt1 | contig 15995 bp, 15 predicted proteins | sample MGYA00519933_ERZ824600 | MGnify/ENA primary metagenome ERZ824600 (study PRJEB31778, sample SAMEA3449178) | human gut metagenome | biome: human gut; feature: human-associated habitat; material: faeces | place: United Kingdom | collected 2010/2012 ... | reverse complement strand
TGACCGTGTACCGGGACGGCAGGGTAGAGGTGGCGCTCAATCTGCTGCCCGCCAAGTGGGTCTATGTGCTGGACGGACTGGAAAAATACCGGGCAAAAATAGGGGGCCATGACGCTTCCTCTGTACCGATATCGGTCAGCAGGCCCTTGAGCTCGGGGTAGGGCATCGAGTAGCGCTGGCTCAGATACCGCAGCGAAGCGCCGAGCTCGCCGTCCGGGCCGCCGTATTGGCTGATGATCGCCGCGGCAAGCTTCGGGTTTGGGTTGGCGATCTTCACCGGATACTGCAATTTCTTTTCATAAACAAACATCAGTCGTTCCCTCCCAGATCCCACGGCCACGGATTATCGAGCCACTTATAGCTGCCCGGCGTCAGGTCGGTCTGAAGCAGCGGGCCGTACTTCTCCTGATACTTCTCCCGTCCCTCGCGCGCGAGCTTGATATACGACCAGTAGAGCGCCAGCACCTCCTGATCGTCGCGGTGCGTGGTGAGGTACAATCCCAGCTCGTCAATGGCGAAGTCAAGCGCCATCAGCTCGCTGAGCGCCGTGTTGGCGGCGGGGAAGCGGGTCTCCATGTCGGCGTGGAAGGGCAGGTTCAAGCCGGGGAACAGCGTGCCGGCCTGCAGGGCGTCCTGCTGGGAATAGCGTGCGGGGTTGTCGCACTGCACGGGAACATAGGGAAAGGCCAGCGGCGCACAGCTGCCCGGCAGACGGCCCTCCGTCGTGCCGCAGATCTTCACCGCCGTATCGTTCTTTTCCAAATGGGTCTCCTCCTTCTTGGCATTGAGCATTGCGCTCATACCAGTATACGCCGCGGCAAAAAAGAGGAAACAGGGCTTTTCTTTCCGCCCGATGTCTGCTACAATATGTCCATGGAAGAATAGAAAAAAGTCCCCGCGCATAGCGTTGCACGGGGTGAGGAAATTGATCGTTCTTCTGCGTAAAAAAATTTTGGTGCTCGCAGCGCTGCTCCTTTTCGGTGTGCTCCTGCTGTGTGGAACATTCGTGCGAGGTGCGCTGCCCGTCTTTCGCCCATCTGGCGTGCCGGAGCGGTCGGTGATCGTCATTGACGCGGGACACGGCGGGGAGGACGGCGGCGCCGTCGCGGCGGACGGCACGGTGGAAAGCGGCATCAATCTTGCCATCGCGCAGGATCTTGACGCGCTGCTGCGCTTTCTTGGCTGTGAGACAAGGATGACCCGCACGGAGGATGCCGCCATCTATTCCGACGGCGCGAGAACACTGCGGGAGAAGAAGGCCTCCGACCTTAAAAACCGTGTTGCGCTGGTGAATGAAACGCCGAACGCCGTGCTTTTGAGCATCCACCAGAACAGCCTTCCGGCCTCGCGGCGCGTCCACGGCGCGCAGGCGTTCCACGCCCGCACGGAGGGCAGCGAGGCGCTCGCCGAGAGCGTACAGGTCGCGCTCAACGCGGCGGTGAACCCGGGAAACGAGAAAAGCCGGAAGGTCATTGACAAAAGCGTTTATCTGATGAAAAACATCAGCTGTCCCGCGGTGCTGGTCGAGTGCGGCTTTCTCTCCAACGCGGAGGAGGCCGCAAGGCTCTGCGAGACGGACTATCAGCGCAAGCTGGCTGTGACCGTCGCCGCCGGCTTTCTCGCGGGACTCGCCGGTGGGCAAGCGGCAGCATAAGAAACAGAAAAGGGGAGACCCCATGAAGGCAAAAACCGTATTTTACTGCACCGAGTGCGGCAACGAGACCGCAAAGTGGGCGGGGCGCTGCCCTGCCTGCGGCGCATGGAATTCCATCGTGGAGCAGGCTGCGCCGAAGGCGTCGGCGGCAGGGAAGGGGCGCACCAAGGCGCTCGCGCACAGCAAGGCGCATCCGATCGCCGAGCTGCAGACCGAGCAGGAGCTGCGCTTTTCGACCGGTATGGGCGAGCTGGACCGTGTGCTCGGCGGTGGAGCCGTCAAGGGCTCGCTGGTGCTCGTCGGCGGCGCGCCGGGCATCGGCAAATCGACGCTGATGCTGCAGATCTGCAGTCAGCTCTGCCGCTTTGCCAAGGTCCTGTATGTATCCGGCGAGGAATCGCCGCACCAGCTCAAGATGCGCGCCGAGCGGCTCAAGGTCGCGAGCGGGAACCTTTATGTGCTCTCGGAGACCTGTCTCGGCGATGTGCTCGAATGTGTCAGCGAGGAAGCGCCGGACATTCTGATCGTGGACTCCATCCAGACGCTCTACAACGAGGAGCTGGATTCGCCCGCGGGCAGCGTCAGTCAGGTCAAGGACTGCACGATGACGCTCATGCAGCTCGCCAAGGGGCAGGGCATCACGGTATTTGTGATCGGTCACGTCAACAAGGAGGGCTCCATTGCCGGTCCCAAGGTGCTCGAGCACATGGTGGACTGCGTGCTCTATTTCGAGGGCGACCAGCACATGACCTACCGCATCCTCCGCGCGGCGAAGAACCGCTTCGGCGCGACGAATGAGATCGGCGTCTTCGAGATGGAAAACGACGGTCTCATTGAGGTCGAAAATCCCTCGGAAATGCTGCTCTCCGGCCGTCCTGCCGACGCGCCGGGGACCTGCGTGACCTGTGTGATGGAGGGCGCGCGGCCCGTGCTCGCGGAGATCCAGGCGCTGCTGGCAAGCTCGTCGTACCCGACGCCGCGGCGCACGAGCAACGGCTTTGACTACAACCGCGCGGCGATGCTGCTGGCGGTGCTGGAAAAGCGCGGGCAGCTCAAGGTGTCGCAGTGCGACGCGTATCTGAACATCATCGGCGGTCTGACGCTGGACGAGCCTGCCGCCGATCTCGCGGCCATTCTGGCGCTGGCGTCGAGCTATCTCGACAAGCCCATCGGCGCACAGGTTGCCGCCATCGGCGAAGTCGGTCTGACCGGCGAGTTAAGGAACGTGAACAATCTGTCGCAACGGCTCAGCGAGGTGCGGCGGCTCGGCTTCACGGAGTGCATCATTCCAAAGCAGCATGGGAACCGTCTTGGACGTCCGGACGGCCTGAAGCTGACGGAGGTGCAGAATGTCGGTGAAGCGCTGCGTGTGCTGGCGAGGTCGTAACGCCGCTGACCGCAGAGCGCGGGATATAGTGTACGCAGGCGTTGCTGCGGCACGACGGCATCCCGCAGGCTGTGGAATACTTGAAGCCGCAGCGTCCGCCGGACTGAAAGACGCAGTTGGCATGACAGAAAAGCTCGCTCATTCGATCAGACCCTTTCCGATGAAAAGATTTCACGGAAATAGTTTGCGCGAAGGAGCGATGAATTAAACCGGTTTTTGAATCTTCAATATACTCAATGCCTTTAAGCAGTTATCCTTACGGAAAGGAGAAACGCAGAAACAGCCGAAGAAACGTTTCAGGGCTACCCTCTTTTGAACAAAATTTTTATTTTGTTCAATTATATCTTTAGGTCGATCGGGGTCCCCCACTTTGAACGACAGATGTTTTTGCGAAAGCTCATGAACGATTACCGTACCGAAGCGCCGCCGATCCTGCGCGACTTTCTTTCCTACCATGAAACGATCAAGGCGCACTCCCGAAAAACCGTGGACGAATACTTTCTCGATCTGCGGAATTTTTTCCGTTATCTCAAGCAGACGCGCGACCCATCGCTGCGCGGTCTGGAGCTGAATGAAATATCCATTCTGGACGTCGATCTCGATTTCGTGTCCTCTGTCACGCTCACGGACATCTACGGCTATATGACCTATCTGAGCCGCGAGCGCGTACTGCACCAGAACAGCGACGCCTCCGGCTATGGTCTCAATGCTGCCTCCAGAGCGCGTAAAATTGCAACGATCCGCTCTTTTTACAAGTATTTGACCAACAAAGTCCACCTGATCAAGGAAAATCCGGTCAAGGACCTCGATTCGCCGAAGCTCAAGAAAACGCTGCCGAAATACCTCACATTGGAAGAAAGCGTGCAGCTGTTGTCCTCGGTGGACGGACAGAACCGCGAGCGGGATTACTGCATCCTGACGCTCTTCCTGAACTGCGGCCTGCGTATTTCCGAGCTTTGCGCGCTCAACACCACGGACATTCAGGACGACGCACTGCGCGTGCTCGGTAAAGGAAACAAGGTGCGCATCGTCTACCTCAACGACGCGTGCAAGGAAGCGCTCAACGGCTATCTCGCCGTGCGCCGCCCCATCGTCGGGCGCGATCAGAACGCCCTCTTCCTCTCCTCCCGCAACGAGCGCGTCAGCCGCTCGACGGTCCATGCGTTGGTGAAAAAGCACTTGGGCGAGGCCGGGCTCGACTCGACGCAGTATTCCGCGCACAAGCTGCGCCATACGGCGGCGACGCTGATGCTGCAAAACGGCGTGGACGTCAAGGCTGTGCAGGAGGTTCTGGGCCATGAGCACCTCAACACAACGGAGATCTACACGCATATCGACAACGAGGCGCTGCGCGTTGCCGCAAAGGCAAATCCCTTGTCACGCGTGAAGCCGCCGAAGAAAAATGAAGCAGGAAAATGAGACAGAGACGGAATGCTCCGTCTCTGTCAATCATCCCTGCCGGTACACGCCGCCGATGTGCAGGAAGCGCGCACGGACAAATTCATAGGTGGACAGCGGGCGGTCATCAGCGTCGAAGCTGTGCGCGGCGACGAGGATGTCCGCATAGCTGCGCGGACGGTCCGCCGCCACGACGACCGGCGAATGCTGCCAGCCGGCGCCGTCGAACGAGAGCTGCACGATATCGCCCGGCCGGATGCGCTCCGGTGAAACTTCCCCTGCGAACGGGCCGGCGGACGGCGTGCGGCGCGTGAGAAAATTATGGAGATACTCCACGCCCGTCCACGCGGGCGCTTTGTCGTTGGCATTGATGTAGTACCAGCCAAAGGTCGGCGTGTCGTTCATCACACCCGCACCGGCATAGATGCATTGGGACGCAAAATTCGTGCAGTCGCCGCCGATGCCTTCGTAGTCGTAATAGCGCGGATTGCGCCCGTACGCCCAGATATGCGCATAGCGCACCGCCGCGGCGCGGTCGTATGGCAGTAAAGCGAGCATGGCCTCTCCCCTCCCCTCTCCCAACGTATGCAAAAAGGCGGAAATCGGCCACAATATGTCGTAGGAATGAATTGACTTTGCGTCCATATTTCGGTATACTGTCAAATTGAGCGAATGAAATTTTGCAAGGAGGTCTTCCATGAACACGCAAGAGCTTTCCAAGGTCTGCCGTCAGGTGCGCCGCGACATCATCACGATGACGGCCAATGCCGGCAGCGGCCATCCCGGCGGCTCCCTTTCGGCCGTCGAGCTGATGACCAGCGTTTTCTTCAACCACATGCGCGTCGATCCCAGCAATCCGCACGATCCCGACCGCGACCGCTTTGTGCTCTCCAAGGGCCACGCGGCGCCGTGCTATTATGCGGTGCTTGCCGCCAAGGGCTTCATCTCCCGCGACGAATACGCGAACTTCCGTCAGCTCCACTCCATCCTGCAGGGCCACCCCGACGCCAAGAAGGTCCCGGGCGTGGACGCCTCCACCGGTTCGCTCGGTCAGGGCGTGTCCATCGCCGTCGGCATGGCGCTCGGCGCGAAGCACCTCGGCAAGGATACGAAGGTCTTTGCCCTCGTCGGCGACGGCGAGAGTCAGGAGGGGCAGATCTGGGAGGCTTACATGGCCGCCGCCCACTACAAGCTGGACAACCTCACCGTCATCATCGACAACAACGGTCTGCAGATCGACGGCTCAAACGATCAGGTCATGAGCCTCGGCGACCTCGGCGCAAAGCTGCGCGCCTTCGGCTTTGACCTTGTGGAGCTGCCGGACGGCAACGATCTCGACGCGGTGGAGGCCGCGCTCTCGAAGCCGACGATGCCCGGCAAGCCCAAGGCGATCCTCGCCCACACGGTCAAGGGCAAGGGCGTTTCGTTCATGGAAAATCAAGTCGGCTGGCACGGCAAGGCGCCCAACGCCGAGCAGCGCGATCAGGCTTTGAAGGAATTGGAGGGTTAACGAACATGGCTGATAAAATTGCGACCCGCCAGGCTTACGGCGAAGCGCTGATCGAGCTGGTGGAAAAGAACGATAAGGTCGTCGTGCTCGACGCCGACCTTGCCAACGCGACCCAGACCTGCAAGGTCGCCAAGGCGCACCCTGAGAAATTCTACAACTTCGGCATTGCCGAGGCCAACATGGTCGACGCTGCCGCCGGCATGAGCACGATGGGTCTTGTTCCCTTCTGCTCCACCTTTGCGATGTTCGCGGCCGGCCGCGCCTACGAGCAGATCCGCAACTCCGTTGCCTATCCGCACTTCAACGTCAAGATCTGCGCCACTCACGCCGGTGTGAGCGTCGGCGAGGACGGCGGCAGCCATCAGTGCATCGAGGACCTTGCGCTCATGCGCGTGATTCCCGGCATGACGGTCATCTGCCCCGCCGACGCGAACGAGGCCAAGGCTGCGACCACGGCGATCGCCGATTTTGACGGCCCCGTGTATATGCGCCTCGCCCGTCTCGCCACGCCTGTTTTTGAGGGTGACATGGTCAAGCCCTTTGTTCTCGGCAAGGCCAATGTCCTGCGCGAAGGCAAGGATGTCGCGATCTTCGCGACGGGCCTGATGGTCAATGAATCCCTCCTGGCCGCCGACGAGCTCGCCAAGGACGGCATTGACGCCGCCGTCATCAACGTCCACACCATCAAGCCCATCGACGCCGAATGTGTGACTGCGTGGGCGGAGAAGTGCGGCAAGGTCATCACCGTTGAGGAGCACAGTGTCATCGGCGGCTTGGGCGACGCGGTGGCCGACGTGCTCATGGGCAAGGTCAACTGCAAATTCCATAAGATCGGTGTGAACGATCAATTCGGCCAGTCCGGCAAGGCAGCCGACGTGCTGCGCGAGTACGGTCTGACCGCCGATCAGATCGCCGCAACGATCAAGGCCAACATCTGACGAGGGAAAGAGAGATAAAGCACACACTTTGTCTCTCTTTTTTAAGGAAATATTTTTCACTTTTCTCTTGTATTTTCCGTTTTCTGTGCTACAATACAGGTAGTACCAAACGTACCAATCATTTGAAATAACTTTACAAAAGGAGACGATATCATGCCACTCGTTACCTCTACCGAAATGTTCAAGAAGGCGTATGACGGCGGCTACGCCATCGGCGCGTTCAACGTCAACAACATGGAGATCGTGCAGGGCATCACCGAGGCCTGTCAGGAGGAACACGCTCCCGTCATTCTTCAGGTTTCCAAGGGCGCCCGCGCCTACGCGAACCATACCTACCTCGTCAAGCTCGTCGAGGCCGCCGTGGAGTGCTGCCCCGACATCCCCATCGTGCTGCACCTCGATCACGGCCCGGACTTTGAGACCTGCAAGAGCTGCATCGACGGCGGCTTCACCTCCGTTATGATCGACGCCTCCTCCAAGCCCTTTGCCGAGAACATCGAGATCACCAAGAAGGTCGTTGAGTACGCGCATGACCACGGCGTGGTCGTCGAGGCCGAGCTCGGCACCCTCGCCGGCATTGAGGACGAGGTCAAGGTCGCGGCGCACGAGGCGTCCTACACCCATCCCGAGGAGGTCGAGGAGTTCGTCTCCAAGACCGGCTGCGACTCTCTTGCCATCGCCATCGGCACCAGCCACGGCGCTTACAAGTTCAAGCCCGAGCAGTGTACCCGCAACGCCGACGGCATCCTTGTTCCGCCCCCGCTGCGCTTCGACGTTCTGAAGGAAGTCTCTAAGCGTCTGCCCGGCTTCCCCATCGTGCTGCACGGCTCCTCCTCCGTCCCGCAGGAGTATGTGAAGATGATCAACGACCACGGCGGCAAAATGCCCAATGCCATCGGCGTGCCCGAGGAGCAGCTGCGCGAGGCCGCGAAGCTCTCGGTCTGCAAGATCAACATCGACTCCGACCTGCGTCTGGCCATGACCGGCACCATCCGTCAGTTCTTCAACGAGCATCCCGACAAGTTCGACCCGCGCGAGTATCTCAAGCCCGCCCGCGCCAACATCAAGGAACTGGTGCGCCATAAGCTCATCGACGTGCTTGGCTGCGCCGGCAAGGCTTAAAAAAGGAGAAACGATATGAGTGAATTGAAAGGCGCCTGCATCATCGGTCAGTCCGGCGGCCCGACCTCTGTCATCAACGCCAGCGCCTACGGCGTGATCCGCACAGCGCTTGACTCCGACTGCATCACCGCCGTCTACGGCGCGGAGCACGGCATCAAGGGCGTGCTTGCCGACCGCCTGTTCGACATGAGCAAGGAGGACGCGCGCGAGCTGGAGCTGCTGAAGTACACCCCCTCCTCCGCGCTCGGCTCCTGCCGCTACAAGATCGCCGATCCCGATGTGGACGACACCGATTATAAGCGTATTCTCGAGGTGTTCAAGAAGCATGATGTCCGCTATTTCTTCTACAACGGCGGCAACGACTCGATGGATACCTGCAACAAAATCTCCAAGTATATGCAGAAGGTCGACTATGAGTGCCGCGTGATGGGCGTTCCCAAGACCATCGACAACGATCTCTTCGGCACCGACCACTGCCCCGGCTACGCCAGCGCCGCGAAATATATCGCCACGAGCTGCATGGAGGTCTATCAGGACGCGCGCGTGTACGACACCGGTATGATCTGCATCATCGAGATCATGGGCCGCCACGCCGGCTGGCTGACCGCCGCCGCCGCGCTCGCCACCGAATACGGCGCGGGCCCCGACCTCATCTACCTGCCCGAGCGTGACTTCGATATGGATAAATTCCTTGCTGACGTCGAGCGCGTCTACAAGGAAAAGGGCAACTGCATGGTCGCGGTCTCCGAGGGCATCCACTATGCCGACGGCAGCTTTGTTTCCGAGGCCAAGACCAGCGCAACCGACGGCTTCGGTCACGCCCAGCTCGGCGGCCTTGCCGCACGTCTTGCCGACGTTGTGAAGCAGAAGACCGGCGCGAAGGTCCGCGGCATCGAGCTTTCCCTGCTCCAGCGCTGCGGCGCGCACCTTGCGAGCGAGACCGACATTGAGGAGGCCGTCATGGCGGGCCGTGCGGCGGTGGAGAATGCCGTCGCGGGCATCACCGATAAGATGGTCGCCTTTGAGCGCGGCACGGTCAACGGTCGCTACGCCTGCAAGACCAAGCTCCTGCCGCTCACCGAGGTGGCAAACGCCGAGAAGAAGGTGCCGCAGGAGTGGATCAACGCCGAAGGCAACGGCGTGACGCACGATTTCATCGACTATGCCCTGCCACTCATTCAGGGCGAGCCGAAGCTGCCGAAGGAGGATTCCCTCCCCCGCTTCGCCAGGCTCAAGAAGGTTCTGGCAAAGTAAGACCGCCTCGTGCAACAAAGAACAAAAGGAACCGCTTATCGAAAGCGGTTCCTTTTTGTATCGTTTCCGTCAGTCGTTCGCATGCCACTCACCCAAAATGTCTGTGGTGAGCGGCAGCGTGACCTCTCTTGTGCCGCCTTCCGTGTAGAGCGTCAAGGTGACGGTATTGTCCTCCGCGTGATAGGTCTCCGCCCGCGCGACCGAGCCAAGCGGCGCGCTCAGCTTCGCAAGCTGTGCATCCGCTTTCTCCCAGACAATGCCGCTGTGCTGCGAGATTCCCTCCGCGGCGTTCCAGCGGTAGACAAAAACATACGGTACGCCGGTGCCAAAGGTGCTGCGCGTGACCAGCTCGCTGCGCCCGTCGCCCGTAAGGTCGAGCGGCCACACGCCGTCGCCCCACTCCGTATCATCAAAGCCATAACCAAAGGCTTCTCCCGCATAGACGAAGCCCTGCTCCGTCAGCGCATAGAAGTAACGAACTGCCATGCGCCCGCCCTGGATCGTTTCAAGCTCGAAGCCCGGAAAGCCGAGCACATCATCCCGCACGGTCAGGGAGACTTTTTCGGCGGCCTTGTCCTCCCCGATCAAAGTGCGGCGATCCACGCCGAACGGTATGTCGATCTCCGTACCGTCTGCGTCAAAGAGCGCGTAGCGCGCAATGCCCTCCTCGTCCGGCTCATAGACCTTCAGCGTGACGGCTTGGCCGCCAACCTCCTCGGTCAGCGTGAGCAGCACGGCGGGCGCGTCCGCCGCATCCGACGGTAATTCCTCTATGATGGGCTGCGGGGTGCGGCTGGCAAAAATGACGCAGAGGGCAAAGACCAGCAGAAACAGCGGCAGGGCGATCTTCCTTTTCATGGTACCTCTCTCTTTCTTCGTTATGTAAACAGTATAGCATGAAGCAGCCGGAAACACAAGTTACAAAGTGGAAACATTTTGGTTACAAAATGCAAGAAAGAGAGGGGTATCTCCCCCTCTCTTCGCAATTTTCAGAGAATGATGCAGATCAGGCCGCCGCTGCCCTCGTTGATAATGCGCTCGAGCGTCTGGCGGAGCTTTGCGCGCGCGTCGTCCGGCATCCGCTTGAGCTTTGCCTGCAGGTCCTCGCTGACGATCTCGTGGAAGCTGCGCCCGAAGATATTCGACTGCCAGATCTTCGCTGTGTCGCCCTCGAACTCCTGCAGCAGATAATTGACCATGTCCTCGCTCTGCTTTTCGTTGCCGACGATGGGCGAAACGGTCGTTTCGATGTTCGCGCGGATCATATGGATGCTCGGCGCGCTGGCCTTGAGCCGCACACCGTAGCGGCCGCCCTGCTTCATGATCTCCGGCTCCTCCAAAATGAGCTCGTCGACCGTCGGCACGACCACGCCGTAGCCCGTTTCGCGGGCGTCCCGAATGGCGGAGGATACCTTGTCGTAGTCCGCCTTGACAGCGGAAAGCTCCGTGAGCAGACGCATGAGATCGCCGTCGTCCGCCACATCAAAGCCGGACTGCTCGCTGAGCGTCTGATAGAACAGCGCCCGCGGAAGCTGAAGCTCCGCGCTGGCGGTGCCGCTGCCAAGCGAGATGGCGTTGACCTTTGCGCCGCTGATGCCCTCGTAGGCGCACATGGCGTCCACCGCGGGCGCGACCTCACGGATGCGGTGCAGTCCCTTGGCGCCCTCGCGGATGCTGCGGTAAAGACCGAGCTTGATGGCATGGTCGGCGGGCAGCGCCAGGACCCATGCCGGGATATGAAGCTCCAGCTCGGTCAGCGGGAACTCGTAGAGGATCGCCTTGAGGATATCCCCCACCGCCGCGTCGTCCAGCTCCAGGCAGTTGACCGGCAGACAGCACACGCCATAGTGTGAAGCAATATCGCTTGCCATCGCCTGAACTCTGCTTGATTTCGGGTCAACGGCGTTGAGCAGCACGAGAAAAGGCTTGCCGATCTCCTGCAGCTCACGGATGACGCGTCCCTCGGCCTCGAGGTAGTCCTCGCGCGGAATGTCCGTGATGCTGCCGTCGGTCGTAATGACGATGCCGATGGTCGAATGCTCGCGGATCACGCGCGTCGTGCCCAGCTCCGCCGCCTCCGCCATTGTGACCGGATGGTCGGCCCACGGCGTCGTGACCATGCGGGGACTGTCGCCGTCGAGCTGTCCCGCCGCGCCGGGGACCATGTAGCCCACGCAGTCGATGAGCCGCACGGAGCAGCTCGCGCCCTCATCGAGCGCGATGTCCACGGCCTCCTCGGGCACGAACTTCGGCTCGGAGGTCATCACCGTGCGGCCGCTGCCGCTCTGCGGCAGCTCATCCTTGGCGCGCTCGCGGCGGTAGACATTGTCGATGTTCGGGATGATCTGCGTTTCCATGAAGCGCTTGATGAAGGTCGATTTGCCGGCGCGCACCGGGCCGACGACGCCGATATAGATGTCGCCCGCCGTGCGCGTGGCGATGTCCTGATAGATGCCGGTATTTGTGGTCATAGCGATCTCCTCCGAATCCTCACCGTTCTTGCTTCACTATATGAGCGCTCCGCGCGGGGTATGACAAGCCAAAAAAGAAAAAGAGCCTCACGGCTCTTTTCCCGGGAAATATTCAGCGGCGGCACGGAATGAGCAGCATCTCGCCGCCCGGCGCGTCGGCCTCGGCGGAAAGCTCGTTGGCGGTGAGGATATCGGCGACCGTCGTGCGGTAGGCCTTGGCGAGATCCCAAAGCCGCTCCTCCGCGCCCATGGCACGCAGTACGAGTGTCGGCTGCCTGCCGCCGCTCTCCTGCTGCGGCTCCGCCTTGAGCGCGCACAGGCAGACGCAGCGGCAGCGGCTGGTACATTCGAGGGTAAAGAGCGCCGGGAAGCGCACCTCAATGCCGTCCGCTGTCGCGGCGGCGCTGACCTCGCAGGCCGTCACGCTGCGGACCACGGCGGTACAGCCCTCCGGAACAGCAATGCGCGCGGCGACCTCGGTGCGGCGCTCGACCATCAGCGGCGCGCCGCCCTCGTCGAGATAGAGCACACGGAGGATCGCCGTGCAGCGCACGTTTGCCGTGCTCTCCTCCTGCACCAGACTGACGCTGCCGAAATGGACCTCGGCGCACAGCACCGCAGATACCTCCACGCCGGTCTCGATCTGCTCGCGGACGTTCTGCTCCTGCGTGACGGTCTCTACGCCGCCGCACAGCTCAAGCGTCTGCATCTGTGCGGAGAGATCGCAGCTCGTGCTGTAAAGGTCGGTGATGCAGCGCAGGCAGAGTCTTTGGCGCAGCACGACAAAGGCGTGCAGGAAGAGCTTTGCGGAGATGGTGCGCGCGTCGCCGCTCTCGCCGCCGATGCGCAGCTCCGCGCCGGTCAGGCACAGCATCGCCTCGGCAGAGGTGTTCTCGTCCGCATCCTCGACGCCCTCGACGATTTGGGAAAAGGGCAGCTCCGCGGCGGCGCTGCAGATGGTTCCGCTCTCCGAGAGATAGAGGACCTCCACGCAGACAACGCCCTTGAGGATGATCTTGCCGCCGATCAGGCGGCACTCCGTCGTGCGGACGGACGCGCTCTCGCGCAGCAGCTCCGCCGCAGGCTCCTTACTGCTCGAGAGCACGAGGTCGTCGGAGAACACAAAGTCCTTGCTGCGCAGTGCCTTGATGATTGAAACCTCCTGCGTCTCGCACAGCGTCTCAATGCCGTTTTCCGCCCGCTGCGTCACATCGCCGCAGGCCGTGAGCTGCGCGGCGCAGTAAGGCGTAACGGTCAGCTCGACGGCGGCGCGCGTCATGATCTTGCGCGGGTTGAGCGCGCGGACCTCCAGCGCGCTGACGCAGCCGCTCACGCTCGCCTCGGTGCAGCCCTCGCGCAGCCGTCCGTCCAGCGTCTCCTCGACGGGAAGCGTGTACGAAAAGCTCTTGAGCCCGCCGCTGCCGTCGGCTATGTACAAAAGCGTCATGCGCAGCGAGCCGGAAACGCTCACGCGCCCGTCCGCAATCTCGCGGCTGCGCACGAAGAGGCAGCCGCTGCCCTCCACGATGCGCGCGATGTCGGGGCAGTAATCGGGGACGATGGTCTCGGTGCTCTGCTCGCGTGTCTCCACAAGCGGCGGCAGAGCCTCATAACAGGAATACGTCTCTTTGCACAGTTCAAGCTCCATGGCAGTCCTCTCCTTTGGCACGGTTTTGCTTCACTCTATGCGCCAAAGGACCGCTTTATTCCTGCCCGTCTTTGATCCCGAACAGCAGCCGCAGCACACCGCACAGGGCCTTGGGCGACTTCCACACCACGATCTTCAAATCCGCTCACCTCCTCCGGATACAGCCCCAGCCGCAGACGACGAGAAGCAACGCGACCAGAAACATCAAAAAGCCCACCGGAAAAATGGCAACGATGAAGATCGCCAGTCCCAGCGCCAGCGCGCAGATGCCCAGACAGCACCAGTTCCTGCCCCACATGGCCGCACCTCCTTCCCGTCACGCCTGATGCTACAGTATATACCGCGCGGCGTTGTCCCGTGCCCCGCGGGCATGGAAAAAGCGGCGGGAGCCCCGCCGCTTTCGCTTCTTCATTTGCTGCTCCACTCCCGCAGGTCTTTGAGCTCGTTGTAGAGCCGCAGATAGCTCGCGTGCCGCGAGGCGGAGAGCTTCCCTGCCCGCACGGCCTCCAGAACGGCGCAGCCCTTTTCCTTCGTGTGGCTGCAGCCGACGAAGCGGCAGTCGTCCAGATAGGGCGCGAAGTCCAAAAAGGTCTCCGGCAGCCGCTCCTTCAGCGCAAGCCCGAGCTCGTCGGTATCAAAGGAGGAAAAGCCGGGCGTGTCGATGATCTCCGCGCCGCCGGAGAGGGTATACAGCTCCACATGGCGCGTGGTGTGGCGTCCGCGTCCGAGCGCCTGACTGACCTCGCCGACCTGCACGGAAAAGCGTGGGTCGAGCGCATTGAGCAGGCTCGATTTCCCAACGCCGGAATTGCCTGTAAAGGCAGACAGCTTGCCGGAAATACGCTCCCGCAGCTCGGCAATGCCCTCCCCCGTTTCGGCGCTTGCGAGCAGAAACGGAAGCCCCGCCTTTTCATAGATGGCGCACAGCTCGTCGGCATGGTCGAGGTCCGATTTGTTGATGCAGATCAGGACCTCGCAGCCTTTCAGCGCGGCGATGGCGGTCATGCGGTCGATGAGATACGGATCGGTCTGCGGGATGGCGTTCGACGCCACGATCACAAGCTGGTCGATGTTGGCGACCGCCGGACGCGAAAAAACATTGCGCCGCGGCTCGATGGCGTCGACCATGCCCTCCGTGCCGGATACCGTGATCTCCACCCGGTCGCCGACAAGCGGCGAAACGCCCTCCTTACGGAAGCGCCCGCGCGCGCGGCAGGTCACGACCTCCTCGCCGGTATCGACGTAGTAAAAGCCGCTGAGGGCCTTTTTGATCCGTCCTCTCACGCCGCCTCCGGGGGAATCCCCTCTGTGCCGGAAACGGAAGGATCGGGCCCGTCGCTGACGGTGAGCACGATCTCGGCGCCGGTGGTGACGACCGTATCCTGCGCGATGCTCTGCTCAACGACGGTGCCCGCAAGCGCGTCGCTGTAAACGTGCTTCACCGTGACCTTCAGGCCGAGCGTCTCGGCCTCCTCCACCGCCGTCGTCTGTTCGTAGCCGAGATAAGAGACTACGGTGACGGGCCGCGGCTCCGGACCCTTGCTGCGGTAAAGCAGCAGAACATCTCCCTGTCGGAGCATCTCTCCCTTTGCCGGCTCCATGCGGATCACGCAGCCGGAGGTGATGGAGTCGGAATACTCATCCTTCCAGTTGTATTGCAGGTCCAGCCCAAGGTCGTCAAGAATGATCTTCGCGCTGCGCCACTCCAGTCCCGTGACGCTCGGCATCGGCTCGGTCTTTTCGCCGGTGCTGACAAAGACCTGGATCTCGCGGTTGCTGCGCACCACGTTGTCGGCCGCAGGCGTCTGCTCAACGATCTGACCCTCCGCGTACTCGCTGCTCGCGCGGCTGCCCATCTCCGTAATGGTGAAGATGCCCTTCACCCGCTCGTCGGCCTCAGCCTCCTCAATGGTCATGCCGAGGAGGTTCGGCACGGTGAACTCCGTCTGCACAGGCTCCTTTCGGAAGCTGCCCATGATGACGTTCCACAGAGCGAACACGATCACCGCGGCCAGCGCGATGCCGCCGGCCAGCAGAAGCATTTTCTGCGTTTTTTTCTCGTCGACCGGCTCGTCCTCCTGCGGCTCCTCCCGCTTCGGCGTGACTGCCTGCACGGCGGGGATATACTGCGTCGGCTCGTCGGTATCGGGGCGGCGCAGATCCTCGATGCTGAAATCAAGGTCTACGTCCGGGTTCTTGCGGAACTCCTCCAGGTCGGCGAGCATGGCGTCCGCCGTCGGATAGCGGCGGTCGATGTCCGAGGCCATCGCCTTCATGCAGATCTTTTCCAGCGCCTCGGGCACGTCGGGGTCTATCTCCCGCGGGGAGAGCGGCACGCTGCTTAAATGCTGGATCGCGACGGACACGGCGCTGTCGCCCTCAAAGGGTAGGCGGCCCGTGAGCATCTCATAGAGCACGACGCCGGCGGAGTAGATATCCGAGCGCGCGTCGGGGCGGTTGCCCTTCGCCTGCTCGGGCGAGATGTAGTGGACGGAGCCGAGCGCCTCCTGCGTCATGGTGTTGGCGGAGTTGGAAAGACAGGCGATGCCGAAGTCCGTGACCTTGACGCTGCCGTCGCGCAGCACCATGATGTTCTGCGGCTTGATGTCGCGG
>ERZ824600.3189-NODE-3189-length-16000-cov-3.375478_pt1 | contig 16000 bp, 19 predicted proteins | sample MGYA00519933_ERZ824600 | MGnify/ENA primary metagenome ERZ824600 (study PRJEB31778, sample SAMEA3449178) | human gut metagenome | biome: human gut; feature: human-associated habitat; material: faeces | place: United Kingdom | collected 2010/2012 ... | reverse complement strand
CATAAAACGTCACCCTGAACTTGTTTCAGGGTCTAGAAAGAAAACTTGCCCTAGGGCTGTCCTAAAGATGAGATTCCGAAACAAGTTCGGAATGACGACTTCAATTACATTAGGATACAATTTTCCTAAATACGTTACATCGTCATTGCGAGACGTAAGCCGCGGCAATCCAGTATAAATATTTTCATATTATTACTGGAAATAATCCCAGCTTCATGATACCATTAACTGATAGAAAGAAATCGAGGTGCGGGTATGAACAATTTAAAAATTTATCTTGATAAAGACATTAATAAAGAACTTATCAAGTCTAAAAAAATTGCAGTTATTGGTTTTGGCTCTCAGGGATACGGTCAATCTATGAATCTTAAAGATTCAGGCTGCGATATTGTATTAGGCCTAAGACAGGGTGGAAAATCCGATACTAAAGCCAAAAATTACGGTTTCAAAACCATGTCAATTGAAGAAGCTGTAAAATGGGCTGACATTGTTCAAATCCTTATCCCTGATGAATTACAAGCCGAGGTCTACGAACATCAAATAAAACCAAATATGAAATCAGGTCAATATTTAATGTTTTCTCACGGCTTTAATATTCATTATAAAAAAATTGTACCACCTGAGGATATAAATGTTATTATGATAGCCCCAAAAGGTCCGGGACACACTGTAAGAAGCCAGTATGAAGAGGGTAAAGGAGTTCCATCATTAATTGCTGTTTATCAGGATGCATCCGGTAACTCAAAAGAAATAGCATTATCATACGCTTCTGCAATAGGTGCAGGAAGAGCCGGTATAATTGAAACAACATTTAAAGAAGAAACTGAAACTGATTTATTCGGAGAACAGGCCGTAATTTGCGGAGGTGTCTCTGCTTTAATGAAAGCCGGTTTTGAAGTTTTAACAGAAGCTGGATATTCACCATATATGGCTTATTTTGAAGTTCTGCATGAGATGAAACTCATTATTGATTTAGTAAATCAGGGCGGGCTCGCTGACATGAGATACTCAATATCTAACACTGCAGAATACGGGGATATGACTCGAGGTCCAAAAGTTATTGGAGAAGCGTCAAAAAATGCAATGCGCGAAATTTTAAAAGATATCCAGTCTGGAGCTTTTGCAGAGGAATTTACAAATGAAATGAAAACCGGCTGCAATAAATTTAACAGTTTAAGAAAAGAAAATTCAGACCACCAGATTGAAAAAATCGGAGAAGAAATTAGATCTTCTTTTGTGTGGGGACAAGACAAAATTATAGACAGAAATAAAAATTAAAACTCAAGTAAAAAACAACACATAACAGAGGTAATAAGATGTTCAATACTGAAGATACATACGAAGTAGTTATTTTCTCAATAGGAGATACTAAAGCCGGAACAAAAATGGGAAAATTACAACTAAAAAACACTGTAGATGATACCGTTTTAAATTGTATATTATGGGAAGAAACCCTGAATAGATTTGACAGTAAAATATTTAGAACCGGAAATCTTGTTCGAATTGTATCAGCAAGCTTCAACGAAAAATACAACAACTGCCTTGTTTCTGCTCTTGAGCTAATTAAAGAAGCAAAATTAGGACTTGAACCGGCTGAAATTGAAAAATACTGGACAATATTACAATCTTATATTGATAAAATAAAAAATACAGACTTGAAAAATTTTGTTGCTGAACAGTTTTCAAAATATTCAAAAGAATTTAAAATTATGCCGGCCGCAAAGCTTATGCACCACAATTATATAGGCGGACTGCTTGTTCACACGGTAGAATGCGCGCAATACGCAGAGTTAAATTTAAAAACTTTTGCGTATAAAACAAATGAAGATGAAATCTATGCTGCCTGTTTATTACATGACTTCGGCAAAATTTTTGAATACACAATTGACACAGAAACCGGACTCATTGATTATGCGCCAAACTTTAGAGAAGATTGGATTTCTCATTCGCAATACGGATTTTGTATCTGTATGAATGCCGGATTTAAAAACGTTGCAAAAATGATTGCAGCTCACCATGGCAGGGCTGAATGGGGGGCAATTATTGATTTAAACCAGAAAGATTTAGAACCAGAATTATATTTAATCCATTTTATAGATAATTTATCTGCTAAATTCGGAAAAATCAATACACGATTACTGGAAAAGAAAGAGGATTAATTTGGCTAAATTAACGGAAAAACATAACTACGAAGGCACTCTTGTTTGTGTTGAAGGAATTGACGGCTCCGGGAAATCCACTCAATTAGCGCTTTTAAGAGATTGGTTAAAAGACATTGGCAAAGATGTAATCTTTACCGAATGGAATTCATCTGAATTGATTTCTCAAACAACTAAACTTGCCAAAAAGAAAAATATGCTTTCACCAAGAACATTCAGCTTATTGCACGCTGTAGATTTTGCAGACAGGTTAAAACAAGTTATTGCACCGGCATTAAAAGCCGGATTTATTGTTCTTGCTGACAGATATGCATATACAGCTTTTGCTCGGGATGTAGCAAGAGGTGTTGACCCTCACTGGGTTAGAGAAGTTTATGATTTTGCAATAAAACCAGACTTGGCTGTGTATTTTGATATAGATCCGCTTACTTCGCTTGAACGTATTTGTTCCAATAGAACGCCAAAATTCTATGAAGCTGGTATGGATATGAAACTGAGCAATGACCCATACGAAAGTTATATAATTTTTCAGGCAAAAGTTATTGACGAATATAACAAAATGTTAGATGAATTTGGAATTGTAAAACTGGATGCAAAAGATACAATTCATAAAAAACAAGTCGAAATACGCAGAATGCTTAAACAAATTTTAAAAGAAAAAGGAGTTGATATATAATGGAACAATTCAGAAGAAAACATAATTATAATGGACTTCTGGTAGTTATTGAGGGAACTGATGGTTCTGGAAAATCAACCCAACTTGAGCTTTTAAAAAAATCTCTTCAAGATCAATGCTATGGAGTTATGGTTTCGGAATGGAAAACATCCAGACTTATTGCGAATGTTATTGATGATGCTAAAGAAAGGAATTTACTCAATGCTACAACATATAGCCTGTTATATGCTGCAGACTTTGCTGACAGGTTGGAAAATCAAATTATTCCGGCGCTAAAAGCAGGTTTTGTTGTTCTACTTGACAGATACTATTACACAGCCTTAGCCAGAGATGTTGTGCGCGGACAAAATATTGATTGGGTAAAAAACTTGTATGATTACGCTCCTGAACCGGATTTAGTATTTTATCTTGATATGCCGGTTGATACGCTATTAAAAAGAATAATCGGGACTACAGGATTAGATTTTTATGAAAGCGGCAGAGATGTAGGTTTTTCTACTGATTTTTATAAGAGTTTTGGAATATACCAGAATCAATGCCTGGAACAGTATGACAAAATGAAATCTGAATATGGATTTATCAGTATTGATGGCACAAAATCAATACCTGATATTCATAATATTATGTTAAAAGAAGTTCAAAAAATCCTGGAAACAGGCATTTTAGACTAATGCACTATATTATTGAAAAATCAATGTTTTAACAGTAAATGTTAACATTTTAAATAAAAATTTACGTTGTGAAACATTTTGAGTCATGGAACCTGTTTTATGCTAAATTAAAGGGTATAAAAGGATTTTATTTAAGGAATAGTTTTAGTAAGGAGATATTGAATGTCTGAATACTTGAGCAAGGAAGAGATTAAACAATGGAGAAGCTCATTAGAAAAAATCACATTAGAGGAGTTTGCTGCTAGATTAGGGAAAAAAGTAGAAGAAAAAAAAGAAACTAATGACCTTATTGATATCGTTTTACACGGTCAACCAGTAATTTCTAATGAACCGGAATGGTCTTCTAAAGCAGAAAGACTTAGTACAATTGCTGACAGAGCTTACGAAAAAGAAAAAGAGCTATACGTTTCACCTTTCTCTGCTAAAAACCTACAAGTAGAAGATACTGCAAAAATAGTCGCTGAACCTGAAAAAAAACAAAAAGAAACAAAAAAGAAAATTGAAGTAAAACCTCAAGTTCCTAAAGCAACAAAAGTTAAAAAAGTTTCAAAAACTCTATCTGAAGCTGCGAAAGAAATAGTTTCTGAAAATAAAACCGGAGACACTCTAAGAGATGAAGTAAGAGTTGTATTCAAAAAAAGCTTGACTGACAGAGAACAAAAAGTGTTTGATTATTTTGCAGCTAATAAAAATAAAATCGTTTACGCAAAAGATCTTGCAACATTATTAGACTTGCCTAGAGATTATGTTTATAAATATATAAAAAACCTGAGAGCTAAAATCGAAGGCGAAGCACTTAAAAACGCAGATAAAGGCGGATTCGTTTTATCATTATAAACTATTGATTTATTTATAACAACAAAAAGCACTTACTAAAAATAAGTGCTTTTGTTTTACTATTTATTATTTATTTAATTTCGATTTTTGCTCCTACAAATTCCAGAGCTTTCTTTGTTAAATCTGCCTCTTTATCAGATATACCTGTCATAATAGTTGAGGGAACAGAATTAACTAAATCTTTAGCAGTAGCATAATCAAGTCCTGTTATTTGTCTTAATGTTGCCATAACTGTGACTTTATTATCACCGGCATCAAGAAGAATTAAAGAATTATTCCCAGTTTTCTTTTTAATAGTTAATTTGGATTCGACCTTTTTAGCCTTATTATTCTCAATCTCAAACAATTTAAAATCTGCCAATTTCATATTATCCATATCAATATTATACTTTTTCTTCAGAATATCTCTCAAGATAACAATAAGCATAATTGCAATAGCCGCAAATAAGTAAAATGTATTCATTAAAAAGCCCTCATATATTAAAATGGACGATCAATTGATCGCCCATTCATAATATCATATTCCTGTTTTAAAATCAAACTACTTGATTTCGATAACAGCACCAGCTGCTTCAAGAGTTTTCTTGATAGCTTCAGCTTCGTCTTTTTTGATATTTTCTTTAACAGCTTTAGGAGCAGATTCAACTAAATCTTTAGCTTCTTTTAATCCTAAACCAGTTAAAGTTCTAACTTCTTTTAATACAGCAATTTTCTTATCAGCTGGAACTGAAGCTAATACAACAGATACTTCAGCATCAGCATCTTCAGCAGGAGCTGCTGCTACAGGAGCTGCTGCTACAGCTACAGGAGCTGCTGCAGATACGCCGAATTTTTCTTCCATAGCTTTTACTAATTCAGCTGCTTCTAATAAAGTTAATTTTTCAATTGATTCTAAAATTGATTCTACACTCATTGTTTTTCTCCTTTTATTTTAAAATTTGAGTTTTTACTAATACAATTTAAGCACAGTGTCTTAAATAAAATTTGTCACGCAAAAGAATTGCGCAATTCAACTGCATTACGCAGCTTTTTGATCTCTGACAGCTGCCATAGCTCTTGTAAGCTGAGACATAACTGCATTGATAGAATTTGCGATACCTGATGCCGGCGAATTGATAGAACCAAGCATTTTTGCAAAAAGTTCTTCTTTTGATGGAAGAGCAGCCAATGCTTTAGTTTCTTCAACTGATAATAATTTACCATCCAAAACTGCGCCAAGGATTTCACCTTTTTTAGCTTCTTTGATAAATTTAGTAACAGCTTTAGCAGGACTTACAGGATCTTCAAAACCAAAAGCCAAAGCGATAGGTCCGGTCATTTTATCAGCTAAAAGCTCATATGCTGTACCTTTTACAGCGATTTTAGCCAACGTATTTTTAGTAACCATATAGTCACCGCCGCCTTTTTGAGTTTCACGTCTTAATTTTGTGATTTCTTCAACGGTTAAACCTTGGTACTCAGTGATAATTACGGATTGAGCTTTTTCAATTTTTGATTTAATCGCATCTATTTTTTCTGATTTAAATGCTTTTGTTGCCATTTGTAGCTCCTTTGATTTCTGCAACGATTTTTAATAATCGTATTCTTGTTATCGACCTAATAAAACTAAAAAAGACTTTGCTTTCATAGTTTTACCGCAAAATCTTACACATAAGTCTATAATGCTATTTACTTTCGTGTAACCTCGATTAGCTGAATATCATTTAACCTTTTGGGTTTAACACCCAACCGGACTAATTGTCTGCGGCTATGTTACTAATATATGTAAAACATAAAAAAAAAGCAAGTTATTTATAAAACTAAAGCGGTGTTAGTAATATTTATTTACATTAACTGCAATTTTTCACATGAATTAGTTTTAATTAATATATGGTAGAACAGATAGATAATCCTGCAAATAAAAGCATGCATTATGGCAGAGCAAATGTCGGAATTCTAACACCTCCTGACAGACTGCCTAAAATTGTATTGTATTCCTCTCAACAGGCAAACAGAGAGTACAATCAAATGCTAAATGACATTTACGAAAAGCAAAAAGAAGCAAAGCCACCAAATCAACACAAGTTTCCAACTATATTAAAAATTATTGGCGGAACCGGTGCTTTATTCAGCATATTAGTCTTCAAAAAAGATTTAGCAAAGATTATAAAAGGAATATTCAAAAAAATTTCTCAAATTTAATCCTTAATCTCAAATTCTCGTAATTGAGTATAAATTAACGGCGAAAAATCTTTTGTTGTGATTATATCAATAATTTTATAAGATTGCGGCAAAGTAAGTAATGCCGGAGATGTTATATGATAAACTCCATCAACCATTGTTTCATAGTTTGTATGGAAATGTCCTGTAATTACAGCTAACACATTATGATGATTTGCTAAAACCTCTTTATAATCCTCATCTCTGTAAGTTTTATGAGTTCTAAGCTTTGATTCAGCCCCTTCCGGATATACTACAGGATAATGTTGAAATATTACAACAGATTTATTGCTATTTTTAGCAAGAAGTTTATCTAACCAATTCAGAGTTGACTCTCTATAGTACCCACCTGAACCAGGTATAATTTCTTTTGCGCCATCAAGAATCACAAAAACAAAATCATTTTTCTTAAAGTAATAGTTTGCAGCCCTCTGCGGATACAAAAGATTTGTTTCTCTTAAAATCTGATAATATCTGACTTTAGACATATCTCTGGATTTATAAACATCATGATTTCCTACAGCTACATAATATGGAACCTTTAATTTTGAAACAATTTTAACAAATTGTCTTAAATTTTCCGGTGTTGGATTACTTATGTTATCACCCGTAAAAACAACAAAAGATACATCTTGTTGATTATTTATATCCTCTACTGCGCTCTTCAAAACTTTTTGTGAGTATTCTGAATTTACAGACAGATGAGAATCTGTCACTTGCACAAATTTAATATTCTCAGCAAATACCTTAGAACTAAAAATTGTAAAAATACTAAACAGCAATAATATAATTTTTTTCATACAACTCACAATCTCCCTTGCAAAAATTATATCATGAAATTAAAATATATGTTATACAAATAACAGAGGTATTATGAGATTAGACAAATTTTTAAAAGTATCAAGATTAATAAAAAGACGAACTGTTGCAAATGAAGTTTCTGATATGGGGAGAGTACTTGTTAACGGGAATCAGGCTAAACCGGCAAAACAAATAAAAGAAAATGATATAATTACAATCGAATATGCAAACAGAACAGTACAGGCTAAAATATTAAAAGTTCCATCCACAAATGTAAGTATTCAGGAAGCTCCCTGCCTATATCAAATTATTACTGAATAATTAAGAAATGTAAAATATTCTCCAACTTAAGTAAATTATGACTTTTAAAAATACTTTATTAAAATAGAGAGCATAATTATTATGGAGAGATTATCATGGTTGACGGCATTAATAATTTTACAAATATAAGTAAATTGCACAATGTTGGCGGGACAAAACCTGCAAACATCACAAATAACAGCCCACCTCAACAGATATTTACAAGAGGCGATCCTCCTGTATACGCAACAGGTTTGGAACGCAATGTTGTACCGGAGGAATTAGGTAATAAATTTGACGGTATACCAGAACATCGTGAAATATATAAAATTATCAGCAAGAATACCGATTTCATAAAAGATATAGACTACCAGACAATAGGTATAAAATCAGATAAAATACTGGATATACCTGAAGAAATTCTAAGTAATTAAAACAAATAACATAGAAAACGAGCCGGATATATATCCGGCTCGTTTTCTATTAAATAAAATTTATTGAGCAGCGTAAACGCTAACTTGTTTTCTGTCACGTCTGTGTGGTTCAAACTTAACAGTTCCATCAATCAATGCAAATAAAGTATCATCAGAGCCAATACCTACATTGTTACCTGGATGAATTTTTGTTCCTCTTTGACGAACAAGGATGTTACCGGCTTTAACAGCTTCACCGCCGAATTTTTTAACGCCTAAACGTTTAGCTTCGGAGTCGCGGCCGTTACGGGTAGAACCCATACCTTTCTTATGTGCCATTTTTCATTTTCTCCTTTTTACTTCTTGTACTTTATACGAATTAGGCTACTTATTCAGCAGCTGTTTCTTCACCTGCAGACTTTTTAGCAGAAGTTCTGATTTTTGAAATCATAACTCTTGTAAAACCTTGTCTGTGACCTTGTTTTTTTCTGTAACCTTTTTTAGGTCTTTGTTTATAAACAATAACTTTTTTAGATTTGTCATGTAAAACGATTTTACCTTCAGCTGAAGCACCTGAAACATAAGGTTGACCAACTTTAGATTTTTTACCGTTTACAACCATAACAACTTTGTCAAAAACGATTTTAGAATCTTTTTCACCTTCTAATAATTCAACATCAACGTAGCGACCTTCTTCTACTTGATATTGTTTTCCGCCAGTTTCAACAATTGCGTACATTTTCATATCCTTTCGTTTGCGGGTTTCGTAACCCTGATGGGGTTTTATAAAACGAGTGACCCATAGTAATCACGTATAGTTATTATCATCCAGTCATAACTTGATGTCAAGTACTTTTAATATTTATTAACTTTATTGTTTTATTGATATTGTTTGAAGTATGATATTTTTATGATGTTTAACAGGGAAGAATTGATAGAGATTACGGGAGCTGTCCCGTTAAAAAACAGTGCCGACGGGATTGAATGTTTCAACATTTCAACTGATACCAGAACAATAAAAAACAGAGATATATATTTACCGTTAAAAGGTGCGTCATTTGATGGTGAAATGTTTATAGATAAAGCTTTGGATGCTGGAGCTACAGCTTACTTTACAACAAAAGATGAAGTACTTGAATCAGCAGATTTTGTACTGAAAGTTGAAAACACTTTAGATGCATATTTAAATATCGCAAAATATTACAGACATAAGATAAATCCTGTAACAATTGCAATTACAGGAAGTTCCGGAAAAACAACCACTAAAGAAATTATTTATTCTGTTTTAAAGGAAAAATTCAAAACTCACAAAACATTTTCAAATCACAATAATGAAATAGGTTTTTGTCAAACTGTCCTCGGAATGGATAAAGACACTCAGGTACTTATTGTTGAGATGGGAATGCGCGGCTCAGGTGAAATTGAACTTATTTCAACCCACCTTGAACCTGACTTTGCAATTATTACAAACTGCGGCTCGGCGCATGTTGGACGTCTGGGGAGCCTAGACAATATTGCAAAAGCAAAATGTGAAATTACCACCGGATTAAAAGCAAATGGCACATTTATAGCTTTAGAGCAAGATATAACAAAAAAACATAATAGTTTTACAGGAGAAAAAATCTACTACTCAATAAATGATGTGGAAATTCTTGAAAAAGCTCCCTCTTATTCTAAGTTTAAATATAAAAATGAAGTTTATGAATTAAACGTTGAAGGAAATTACAATATTGAAAACTCACTTTCTGCAATTGAAGTTGGACTCAAATTAGGTATGACTCCAGATGAAATAAAAAAAGGTCTAATCAATTATCGCCCAATAGAAAAAAGATGGGAAGTGGAAAACATTAACGGATTAAAATTTATAAATGACAGCTATAATGCAAATCCTGAATCTATGAAAGCTTCCGTCCAAACATTTGTAGAACTATATCAAAATCCTGTTGTAATCTTAGGAAATATGGGCGAACTTGGAGAAAATGAAGTTCTATATCATAAAAATGTAGGTGAATATTTAGCAAACCTAAACATCAAAAACGTTAAGTATTTAACAGTCGGAAACTTAGCCGGTGAAATAGGCAAAATATTAGAGCTGCATGGCTTTTTCGTAAAAAATTTCAATTCAAATGAAGAAGTTTCTTGTTACATTCTTGAAAAATTGAATAACAGTTATACAATATTTTTAAAAGCTTCACGCTCTATGAAATTTGAACAGATTTTAGATAATGTTAAAAGAGGGATATGTAAATTATGATAATGGTAACTATAGCATTCTTATTAGGAATGGTTCTATGTATGCTTTTCGGTGTTCCGTACATTGATATGCTCAAGAAAAAAACTATCGGACAATATATAAAAGATGTTGCTCCTGAAAATCACGCAAAAAAACAAGGGACACCAACAACAGGAGGAGTATTTATTATAGCTGCTGTGATAATGGCTTCCGTGACAACTTTACTATTAGCTCAAAAGATGACCACTATTGCACTTATAACAATAATGACCCTTGTATTCTATACATTTGCAGGATTTCAAGATGATTATATTAAAATAAAAGGTAAAGGCAACGACGGATTAACCGCTCGCGGTAAATTATTCAGACAAATCGCAATCGCACTGCTTCCAACTCTTTTTTTAGTAACAACTAACCCTGCCGCATGCAATTTTTCAATAGGAAATATTGTTTTGAATTTAAAATGGTTTTATCCATTTTTTGCAGTATTTATAATAACTGGTGCCTCAAATGCTTATAACCTTACAGACGGTCTTGACGGATTAGCTGCAGGATGCGGAGTTCCAGCATTCGTTGCCTGCGCAATCATAGCTTTAGCTCTCGGAGAAACTGAATTGGCAATAATAGCTGCAACTGTTGCAGGAGCTTTATTAGGCTTTTTAAAATTTAATAAACCGAAAGCTGAAGTATTTATGGGTGACACCGGCTCTTTAGCCATAGGAGGTTTGCTGGGAACACTAGCTGTCCTTGGTAAATTTGAATTTCTTTTAATATTTATAGGCGGAGTATTTGTTATGGAAACGTTGTCTGTAATTATTCAGGTCACAAGTTTCAAAACGACAGGCAAAAGAGTTTTTAAAATGGCACCGATTCATCACCACTTTGAACTTCTGGGGTGGAATGAAAAAAAAGTTGTTATTGTATTTTCTATAGTTTCACTTTTACTATCTGGAATTGCACTATTATTATTTGCATTATTTAACAAAGGAATTTTATAATGAGCATTTGTGGAAAAAAAATACTTGTACTCGGGTTATCTAAAAGCGGAATTGCTGCAGCTAAATTTGCAAAAAAACAGGATGCAGAAGTCTATCTAACAGAGGGTAAAGATATAACTCAGGATAAGCAACCTGTTGTAGAAGAATTAAGACAAGCCGGTATAAATGTTGAATATGGAGGTCATTCCGAAGATTTTATAAACAAAGCAGAAATAGCTGTAACAAGTCCGGGTATTCCTCCTCATAGTGAGATTATAAAAACTTTACGAAAAAAAAATATACCAGTAATTTCTGAATTAGAACTTGCATATAAAGAATCAGATATTCCATTTATAATAATCACGGGAACAAATGGAAAAACAACTACAACAGCATTAACAGAACATATTCTGGCTAAAAAATTAAAAGTAAAAGCATGTGGTAATATAGGACAACCGCCTTGCAATATTGCAAATGAAGAATTAGATTACTTTGTATGTGAAGCCAGCTCTTTTCAATTAGAAATGAGTCCGTCTTTGAAACCATATATTGCAGTATGGACAAACTTTACACCTGATCATATTGATTGGCATCAGGGATTAGAAAATTATTTTAATGCAAAAGCAAAAATTTTCAGACACCCTCAAACTGCAAAATATTGTGTATTAAATGCAAAAGATGCAAAACTTTTAGAATTTGCAAAAGAAGTCAAAAATACAGTATTTATGTTTGCCGGAAATATTGGGAATAACTGCTGTTATGAAGAAAATAATGCAATTATTTTTAAACAAAATGGCATATCAGAAGAAATCATAAAACTTTCAGAATGTCCTCTGCTTGGCGAACATAATTATCAAAATATAATGTGTTCAATTATTTGTGCTAAATTAACAGGTTTAGATAATAAAACAATCAAAACTGCAATTATGGAATTTAAAGCTCCGGAGCACAGACTTGAAAAAGTTAGAGAATTTAATGGAATAACATTTTACAATGACTCAAAAGCAACAAACCCGGAAGCCTCTATTGTTGCAATAAATTCATTCAACAATCTTGATGTTACCCTCATTGCCGGAGGCAGAGATAAAAACACTGATTTAACAGAATTTTGTGACTCTATAAAAAAACATATTAAAACAGTTATTTTAATTGGTGAAGCTACAGAACGCTTTGAACAAAATCTTATTAAAAACGGCTTTACTAATATTATAAAAGAACCATCTATGGAAAGTGCAATTGATAAAGGTATAGAATTAAAACCTGATGTTGTTTTACTATCACCGGCATGCGCAAGTTTTGATATGTTCACAAGCTATGAACACAGAGGAGAGGTCTTTAAAGATTATGTCTTATCGAGAGTATAAATCCCCAAAAAGACAAGAACAGGAACGAAAAGAAAAAAGAAGCAGAAAAAGCAACAATGCCGGTACAATTCTTTCAGCGCCGGATAATACACTGCTTACCGTCGTAACTTTCTTAATAATTATAGGCTTTTTGGCTATATTCTCAGCTACAGCACCAAAATGCATGAGAGAGGGTGTAAATCTTGCATCTTTTTTAATAAAACAGATTATCTACGCAGTAGCCGGTTTTTTTGCTATGGGATTTTTTGCAAAATTTGACTATCAAAAACTCGAAAAGTATAATACAAAATTTTTATGGATTGTTATAATCTTATTAGTAATTTTGCAATTTACACCTCTCGGTGTAACTATCAATGGAGCAAAGAGATGGATAAATCTTGGATTTATGCAACTACAGCCATCAGAACTGGCAAAACCCCTATTTTGTATGCTACTTGCTTCAACATTCAAAAACAAAGTAGATTTATTAAGTTCTAAAAACTGGTTTGAAATATATATTCCAATAATCGTTATACTATTTTTAATATTAAAACAACCAAACCTAAGTATGGTAATCATTTTAGGAATAACGTCACTTTGTCTTTATATTGCTGCCAAAGGTCCATGGCAGGTACTTGCAGCACTTGGCAGTATAATGGGTGCTGGAATATTAATGTTTTTACCAAAACTTTTACACGGTTACCAGATGGACAGAATTAATGTCTGGCTAAACCCGGGAAGCGATGCTCTCGGAAAAGGATATAACATAATTCAATCACTAATTGCATTCGCCTCCGGAGGATTTAGCGGAACAGGATACGGAGGATCTATACAAAAATTAGCATACCTACCAGAATGTCATACCGACTTTATATTTGCAATTATAGCTGAAGAATTTGGATTTTTAGGTTGTCTATTTATTATTGGTTTATTTGTAACTCTAGTTTATAGAGGTTTAAGAATATCAAAAAGATGTCCGGATATGTATGGCAAGCTTTTAGCTATAGGAATTACTGTTATTTTCGGATTCCAAGCATTCTTAAATATGTCTGTAGCAAGCTCTCTTTTACCTGTAACCGGAGTCACACTGCCATTCATAAGCTATGGTGGAACTTCAATTATTGTATCTCTAGCAATGGTTGGTATTTTATTAAACATTTCTAAACAAAGAATAAAAAGAATAAGGACAGAAGCTAATGAATAAAAAAACTTATTTTATCACAGGCGGCGGAACCGGAGGACACATATACCCAGCAATTGCTGTAGCTGATGCATTATTAGAATTAGAAGATACAGAAAAAATATATTATGTAGGGAACCCAAATAAACTGGAAGCCGGAATTGTAAAAGATAAAAATTATGAATTTTTACCGGTTATATCTTCAGGAATGCCTAGAAAAATCAGTTTTAAACTTTTTAAATGGGCTTTTGGCATGGTATTTGCCTGGTTAAAATGTTGCCAATACATTGGGAAATATAAACCGGATGCAATATTTGGCACTGGCGGTTATGTTTCAGCACCTGCACTTTTAGCCGGAATGACAATGAAAGTTCCATTTGTAATGCATGATTGCGATGCTAACCCGGGGCTTGTTACAAGAAAACTAGCACCATACGCAAATAGTTTGTCTGTAGCATTTAAAGCGGCAAAAGAAAAATTAAAAAATCCGAACTGTCATATTAACGGAAATCCAATTCGCTCGAAATTTAAAACTCTAAATAAATCTGAAGCTAGAGCTCAATTAGGTTTGGATGATAAAATAACTATATGCATTATGGGCGGTTCGCAAGGAGCACAAACAATTAATAATGCAGCCTCAAATATTTTAAAAAAATTATCTAAAGAAAACAATGTCCAAATAATATTTCAAACAGGGAAAAAGAATTTTGATAAAACAATTGAGCAATTACAAAAAACTTACCCAGAATATGAAAAAGACAAAAATATTATAATAAAGCCATATTTTGAAGATATGGTGACAGTACTGAAAGCTTGTGACATTGCAGTATCCAGAGCCGGCTCTTTAAGCATATCTGAACTATGCGCTTGCTCTATAGCTCCAATATTTATCCCATATCCATATGCTGCAGCTGATCATCAAAGAAAAAATGCTAAATATATGGTTGAATGCGGTGCTGGATTATATTTAGAAGACAGTGATACTAATGCAGAATCTTTATATAAATTAGTTTCTGAACTTATAAATAATCCGGATCAATTAAACCAAATCCAAACTGAAGCTGGTAAATTAGCTAAATTTGACGGCGTTAAAAATATCATCGAGCAAATTCATGCCTGTGCTATTTAGAATTTTCTAAACCTTGCAAAAATTCTTTGTTATAATCTAAAGAATCTTTAGTTGCAGTAATTGAATAAATCGGTTTAGATTTAAACACATACCTTGCTGTATTATATATATCATCAGGAGTAATTTGATCAATAATTTCAAATTGTTTATTTACATAATCAACGCCATATGGTGTACCTACAGAAAAGAATAAATCTGCAGTTTGTCCATGTCCTGACTCTATAATATTTAACATTGTAGTTTTTAAAGCTTTCTTAGCACATTCTAATTCTTCTGGCGAAACTTTTTCAGTCTTTAACTTTTCGATATTCTCGTTAAATCCATTTATAGATTTTTGAATGTTTTCATAAGTATTAACACCTGTTTCTTTATTTTCAGTGGTTGTACCAATACTTAAAGTCATAACACCTATATCATCATTAAAATTACAATCTGAGGATACAGAATACGCCAAATGTCTTTGTTCTCGTAAGTCGCTAAACAATCTTGAAGATGGAGAGCCACCTAAAATTTCATTTAACAATTCAACACAAGTTATATCCTTTAAATTACCATTATGTTGGAATTTAAAGCCTTGTACGATATTTGCCTGATTTTTCTTATTCTCAACTGTATAAACTTGAGTTTTATCAATAGGCTTATAACTATTTACTAGAGAAATATCTTTTTCATGCAATTTAGGATATTGTCCTAATGAATTAAAAATCGTTTGTTTTAAATCAGGATTTGAAGAAAATGGTGCAGTAACTACTACTTGTCCTTGACTCTTTTCAAAAATTTCTTTATAAAAAGCTTTAATATCATCTAAAGTTATTTCATCTAAGCTTTGCAATTTTTCTTCTGGAGTTACTGCAAATGGAGTTCCTTCATACATAGCTTTATCAAATTTGAAATACGGTGAAGGTTCAATTGTTGATAAACGATCTTTTAACATTTCTACTGCTTTTTTGAAATTTTCTTCTGATAAATCTACATTTTGAATTTTTTCATTTAATAAAGCTAAAGACTTTTCTGCAGTATCAATTGGGAAATCTGCAAATGCATGTACCCCATAAGGATTTGCATATACACCGGCATCTAAA
>ERZ824600.3187-NODE-3187-length-16004-cov-6.953226_pt1 | contig 16004 bp, 23 predicted proteins | sample MGYA00519933_ERZ824600 | MGnify/ENA primary metagenome ERZ824600 (study PRJEB31778, sample SAMEA3449178) | human gut metagenome | biome: human gut; feature: human-associated habitat; material: faeces | place: United Kingdom | collected 2010/2012 ... | reverse complement strand
TTTTATTCCCTTTCTCTTTCATCCTTTCCCTGAGCCTGCGTTTTGCTCTCCTCTAATAAGAGCCCAGTGGCGATGATGATTTAAATTCCGGGAGAAAATTGCCGTTGTCATCAAACAGATCAGGGTAATCTGCGCGTATCATTTCAAAACGTCTTTTATATTTCCAATGATTATCCCAGTAACGATCAAACACATTCTCATGTTGACATTCATCCATATAATAAAAAAATATGAAACATTTTTTATGATAAAAATCCTCATATAGACTTTGTGCCTTAAACCTTGTCATTTTGAGTTGTTTTCCAATTTGAATATAATTCTTTTTATCTTCTTCTTTGAGTTTGACTATGAGGGATATTGTCTGTTTATTCCACTTTTTTTTGAGCGGCGGCAAATCATTCAAAATTTTTGGAGACATTCCAGGCTCCCCCGCTCGATATTCTCTTAAAATATTTTTATATCGCTTTTCAAAATATGCAATGGCTAATGGACGGCTAGAATAACAGTTATACGCTTCTTGAGCTAAATTTGCAAAAAACGTGTCATCGCTATGTCCTTGAACCAGTGATAGATGACAGATATAAAGTCTCAATTTTCGCTCAATCATGCTTTCATATATTTCGTTTACTTTATCAAGACTAATTTCAGATTTTTTCGCAATCTTACAAAAGGAATTTTCATAAACGTCCCGTAAGAGCATGATTTCATAATCTTTGGCAGGCTGTTTCAAACTAGAATAGGGTTGTACTGACAACATAAAAACCCACCTCTTAAAGAGTGCATTCACACTCTTTAAGTGTACAATCATGTGCTTTTTATGTCAACAATACAAACATCCATTTACTTGTCTTTTTCTAATTCTAAGCGCTTGGATACAGCAGCATCTAATACAGTTATGTCAAGTGGAGTGAGTTGTTCAATTTTTAATTTCAACTGTTCTATTTCTTCAATGTCCTTTTGCAAGCCCTCCAATTCAGAGCCAAAAATATATTCGGGCTTGACTCGTAACACAAGACAAATATTTTTTAACTTTGGGACACTTGGCAAGCGTTCGCCCCGTTCATACTGTTTCCATGTACTTACTGAGCAATCACATTGTTCCGCCGCTTCCTCTATCGTAAGTTTGCGATATTCTCTCATTTCCTTAATGCGAATGCCAAATCCTATTTTATCATCCATAGTTGCGCCCCCTCAAATGAGTAAAAACTTACTCTTTTAGCATATATTACTAACAAAGAAATATACAGTTGCTTATAGAGAAAATTTATACTCTTTAAGAGGCTTTTTCTAAATACGCATAAAACGGCAAGCAGGGCAAGTGTGGCCACACTTGCAGTTTTTTCGGATTTTGCCCTGCGGTCAAAATCCGAAAAAACGCTTGTTGGGGAGCCTCCCCAAACCCGGCACTTCGGGTCAACTTGACCCGAAGTCATCGCGGCCTATCGGCCTTGTCTGCGTCATTACGCTGCTGCTCCATTTCCTTCTTTTTCTGTTCGTCTGTCAGACTGAACAGGCGATCAATATTTGCTTTAACTGTCATAAGCTCGCGCATATCCGTCCGGGCGGCCCGATACTCGGCATACAGCTTCTTTTTGTCGGCGGTCAGCTGTACCGCCTCTGCTTTCAAGGTGTCCATTTTAGGGAGTTTGGCCCCGGCCAGTATACGTCGGAAGGTCGCCTGTACCGCCCGGTACAAGGTGATTTCCGTTTCATGCTCGCTCAAAAATTGATTGCTGTACCGCTTGGCCTTGTATTCTTCAAACACCGGGCGGCTCTTGGCATAGTCGTGGACGGCGACCCGCAGATCCCTGTTACGCTGGAGCTCTGCCTCGGTGGTTTTGACCTTCTCAGACAGAGTATGAAAACGCTCGGCGGCCTCGGTCGCTTTCTGCTCCAACACGGTATAGTCCATCAAACCGTGTTCCCTCAAATATTGCACGGCGGCAGCCATCTGTTTGAGATTGTAAACCGTAGCCCACCGCTGGTAAGCGGGGCCTTTCCCAGACTGTATTTTCGCCTGAATGTCAATCACCAGATCAACTCGGCGGGAATCCACCAAACGCCCCCCGGTTGGAGCAGCCCGCCCCTCAATAGCGGCCCGGATCGCCGCCTCGGTGTATTCCTCGCCTAGCGTAGAGGCCCGTAGGCGGGTAAAACGTTCCTGTCCGAACCTAGGAGCGCGGAAGCTGACAGCGCCTCGGCTTTGCTTCACTTCAAATCCCGCCGCCTCCATCGCCTGCAAAAAGGCGGCGAAGCTCTCTGGTTTTTCAGCCAGGCAAAGGTCGATCTGCGCTTTGAGCCGTTGCTGAAAAGTAGGGGGTTTGTTGCCGCCCAGCCATGCACCGTAATGTTTGTACTTGCCCTGACTGTGCATTTTGGGATTGGCGATCACCGACAGGCCGTACTCGATACACACCCGGTCGGACAACTGTCGCAGGACCCGGCCAGAACCTAAGAAGTCCCGGAATTTCCCGGTGCAGTCCAGTGTCGTGGAATTGTAGTAGATATGACAATGCGGATGGGGCCGATCTATGTGGCAAACCACGAAAAAGGCGTGCTTACCTTTTGTCCAACGCATTGCCAATTCGTAGCTGATCGCTAATGCTGCCTCCGCTTCAAGCTCGCCGGGCTGAAAAGCCTGACGGAACTGATAGCACAATACATTCGCGTCCTTTTCTTGCTCTCGGCCTGTTATAGCTTTGTACTTTTCCTTGCTTAACAAAAACTCTGCATAAGCTGTTTTGGGGTCGCACTCATAGGCTACTATCAGATCGCCTCCCCGCGTTTTTATCGGGTTTTGTCCGTAGTCAAAACGATCTTTCATAGACTGCGCGATAGTTTTCCCTTTGCTGATATGGTGGGATTTAAGATATACGGTCGCCATATCAATTTCCTCATAACAAAAAAGTCAGCACACATTGTGTGCTGACCTAAAACTATTTCTTTTTTTGAAGTATAGTTTCAATAGTATCAAACATAGTTGAATCGAAAGTTTCTTCTTCTGGCTCTTTTTCCAAGGAATAATTATAGAACTCCTTTAGAATGGCATCTGAACAAATCGCTAAAACATAGTTATGTGATATCTGTGGTTTTGCAAGATAATAATCTAGGGTCTTTCGCTTAAAAAAAACCACGCCTAATTCTGGGTAGATATACATACCTAGGTTTCGCACTTTGACTTGCCGTGTTGTCAAGCGATTCAGTAGTTGTAAATTTTCCAGCAGTCCATAGCCAAATTGTTCTTCATTTATTTTTACCGTGTTACGGATCAACGCATGAGAATCTACTGTGATACAAGCTAGTTTTCCAGAATCGTATTGAAAACCAACATCATTCCGAGTCTCATTTGTCATTTTCTCGATACTGCAAGAAAGTTCCGGAGTTCCGGCAATTCTTTTTACCTCCTTCTTATTCATGCCAAATTTCACCTCTCCAACACCAGAATATGGCTCAATTGATAACAACATATGTTTCCGCTCCCTTACATAATAGATTAAAAATAGGACACACTCCTAGTGTACTATATTTAGGCTATCGAATCAATGATTTCGCCCTCTTAAATCTATCAAAATCTGATGATTTGTCCGCTAGAATGTAACAAAGAGGGGGTAGGAACTATATGGACGAAGCGTTTATTTCGCAAAGATTAGGCCGTTTACGAACACAAATGCGTGTTTCCGCGCGAGAGATGAGTATATCTATCGGACAAGCCAACAACTATATCAGCAATATCGAAAATGGAAAGTCAATGCCATCAATACAGGGACTTTTCTATATATGCGATTATCTTAAAATATCTCCGAGCGACTTCTTTGATGAGGGAAATACAAACCCAGCTTTGTTAAATCAAATTATAGAACAGCTAAAGCTCTTGAATGAAAATTGTCTGGAATCTATCCTTGTACTTTTACAGGAATATACCAAGAAAAAATAAGAGCGGCGAATATGCCGCTCTTATTTTTTATCCAGCGATAAAACCTATGAGGGAGCTGTTCAGGCCATGTAGGAAATCCGCGACAGCTTCGGCAAAGGCCGGAATCCCGAATGGCGAAACAAGGAACCCCATCACCAGCAGGCCCACGCCGCTGTATGCCTCCCCTTGGAACAGAAGGATCGTCCCGCCGACGGCGATCAGCAGAGAGACCAGCGCCAGCACCCGGCCCGACGTCCATGCCAAAAAGCGCATCGCCAGACTTACCAGAAAGAACGCTAGGGCAAAGAGGACGGCAAGGATTTTGAACGGCAGCTTGAATAAGGTTTTCATAGTAAAATCTCCTTTCTGAATGGCCTGTATGCTACATGTTTATTATACCTCCGGCGGGGATGCCTCCTCAAGGTTGTCGCCGCTGCACGAATCTTGTCTTGGTATCACTTCGGGCCAACTTGGCCCGAAGTTTGGGCATAACAAAAGAAACGGGGAACGGTTTTCAAAACCGCTCCCCGCTTCTTCATATAGCCGCCTTTTAACGGGCATCCCGGTCATGCAGGCGGGGCGGCTTTTTCGGCTCGTAATGAATGTTTTCGGTCTTATAGACATTGTAGCCCTCATAGTGATAGCTGGCATCGATGCCTTTCATGTAGACTTCCCGGTCGTTTATCCTGTCGGTCAACGCCGCCTTGAGCAGCACCTTGATCTCCACATCCTTGATCGGGCTGCGCTCCATCGCCAGCAGATAGTCCTCCTTATCCACCCGGCTCCAGTCCACCACCAGCCCCAGCTCTTTTTTCAATATGCAGTCCAGCCAGATCCGTGTGCTGCGGCCGTTGCCCTCACGGAACGGGTGAGCAACATTCATCTCCACATACTTTTCGATGATTTCCTCAAAGGTGGACTGGGGCATTTTTTCAACGTCTTTCAGCGCCGCCTCCAGATACATTACCGGAGCGAACCGGAATCCACCCTTTGCGATATTGACCGTCCGCATTTTTCCGGCGAAATCGTAGATTTCATCAAATAGATATTTGTGGATCGCACAAAGCCCGGCAAAGGTGCCGGTTTCAAAGGTATCGAGCAAACCCTTCTCGAAAAGTTCACGGGCCTTGGTCTTGCTGAGCTTTTCCTCCTCCCTTGCCAGCTCGGCGGAATCGGTAAGTCCCAGCTTGTTTTCCAATGCCATCCAAAAGCCCCCTTTCATGCTCCAGTATGGTTCTTTCTATCGTTTATTATACCGGTATCCCGTTTCAAAGTCAATGAAGTCAGAGCCTTGAGCCGTGCTGGATCGAAACGCCCCTGTCACAGCTTCACCACCTCCGCAAGATGCTCCAGCACGGAGGACACCTTGCCCCACAGTTCAGTATAATCCCGCTGCAAGCCCGCGATCTCTTCTGGGTATACGCCGACGGTGTTAGCATGGATCGCCACTTGGTTGAGATTGTTGGAGCACTGCCGCTGTAAGGAAACCAGTTCCCGGACAGGCGCAAGATCCACATGGAGTACATATCCGTTCAGTGCCATTTTCCGCATATACGCCCCGGCGTTGGTGACGCCCGCCTCGGCCATCCGCTGCCGGATTGTGTCCAGCTCCTCCGGCGTCACCATGACGTGTAGGTGGATAGGCCGCCTGCGCCGTTTCACCGTTCCCGTTCCCATGTCCGGCTTTTCCGGGTCGGGGGCTTCACCTTGTCCAGCGGCTTGACGGCCGGGATGGGGACAGGCGGAGCCAACGGTAAGCTGCTTTTGCTGTTTTCGGTTGGTATGTGTTTCTGCTCCATACTGCACTCCTTTCTGCATTTCACTTCGGGCCAACTTGGCCCGAAGTCAGGAACGGTCTTTTTCGTCTTTTCGTGCCAGAGCCGGATGGTCGGCGTTGTACTCCGCCGCCTGCCTTGCGCCCGCCTCGATCTGTTCGGAAATCGATGTCAGCGCCCGCATCCGTCCATGTCCCGACTTGCATATTTCCGGCTCTGCGAACCGGGCTTTATACTTTTCCATCAGGTCAGGGGACAGGCTGGTAAATTCATCTCCGTCTACCCCGCATACGAAAAAGGTTCCGGCGATAATATCGAACAGATCGCCGCGTTCGCTGTATAACGCCCGGTTTGCCTCCAAGCCCAGTACCTTCCCCTTTTCATTCAGGACATAAACAACCGGATCACGGTTCGGGGTATAGGTTTCTATATGGCCGCCCACTATTTTTTGAGCGGCCCTCAACGTGTTTTCGATTTCCGTCTCAACAGGCGGTTTGTTTGGCTTTACAAGCAATACTTTCATCGATACACTTCTCCTTTTCGTTGTGTTTGTCACGCACTTACCGTGTAAACCGGTGCGGCTGGACGGTGTGTAAATGTTGACAGTATCGGAACCAGAACTAGGCGGGCATAAAAATATATGACCCGCCCCGAATCAGGCCCGAAAAAGCCTTGGTATATGTGGGCTTTCCGGGGCCTAATTGTCAACAGATGAGCCCCGTTTTTTTCGCATATATTCCCGCTGCTGCTGGCGGTGGGCTCTTTTTGCACAGGCTGCCGAGCAGTACGCTTGCCGCCCGTCCGGGGCCACGGCTCCGCCGCAGATCGGGCAGACCTTAAAATCCGGTCGTGTGCCCCCGGTGATGAGGGCGGCCTTCCACGCCGGGTCGAGGGGCAGCACCGCCTCCTGAAAGTACCGGCAGTACCCGCCTGTCCACCATTTCCCCAGCATATAGCAGGAGCTGTCCAGCGGCAGGCAGCCATATTCCGCGTCATAGTTCGCACACCGCCTCACCAGCCTGCGGATGGCCGTCCGTTCGGCACGAGTCAGTTCACGGGCCGGTGCTTTGTCATTTTTCATTCGCTGACTTCAGGTCAACTTGGCCCGAAGTGGCTTCCTCCTTTGCCGGGGATTTTCTTTTACGTTGACACAGCCCCATACAGGCCATCCCCCGCCAGATGGTACAGCCACGACAGGGGGAATCCGGCGGCGGGACAGCCACGGGCTCCCGGTAGCTGCGTGGCCGCTGCGTCATCATCTTTTCAAAGGGGCTGTCAGTAAAGTTATACATTCTCGTCCTCCTGTTCATCCCAAGGCGGCAGATCATCCTCCGGCTCGTCGGGAACGTATTCCTCCTCATATTCCTCATGGGCGCTCTGGCCGCCCTGCTTTTTGCGGATCACCTTGAAGTACAGAGCCGCACTGCCGCCGATCACCACGACCGCCGCGATCAATATCATGCTGAACAGGCCGTTGTTGTTTTCGTCCTTCGGCTGTTCGACTTCTTCGCCGCTGTTGGTCGGAGGGGGAGTCGGAGCAGAACTTTCCGGCACCGTCACAACCGTACCGCCCGCCTGCTCGATCAAAGCCAGTAAGTCTTGTTCCGCCACCGCGTCCAGAAAATACACGTTTTCCGTCTGCTGGGTGAAGTCGATAATCAGGTAAAAGGTGTTGCCCGCCGGGGTCTGCACAGTGTAAAACTTGCGCCCGTCCTCGTCGGCATACACCTCTTTCACCGTCCCTGTGCCGGACGGCAAAACTGTCCCGGCCGGGTCAGAACTTGCCGATCCCGCAGGGGTTTCCTCCGCATGGACGGCGGCGCACAGGCAAAGGCTCATGAAAAAAGCGGCGCACAGCGCCGCCAGTCGTTTGGGCTTTCTCATTCTAGGGTTGCCTCCTTGTCTGATTTTTCGGTTTTACGGGTGGCCCGGAGTAAGGCGGCTAGATCGGCAAGAGAAATGTCCATGCCCCGCACCGTTTCCACAATCTCGGTGTTTTCCAGTTCGGTTCTCTGACTTTCCAGTTCCCGCAGCCGGGCTTGCAGCTCGCCGATTTTGCTCTTGGTCTTGTCAATGTCCTTGCAGACACGTTCGATTTTTGGGTTCAAGCTGATGCCTCCTTGTTTATGTATCGCTGGAATTGTGCAAGCTGTGCGGACGTAAGCTGACCGGCCGCCGCTTCTGAAAAGGGAGTGACGGTCAGTACGATTTCAAAAACGCGGACTTGCTTGGTGAGGGTGTTTCCATCTGCATCCACTGTTTCCCGTGTTTCCGTCACTTCGGCACCGGCAAGCTGGTACTGCTTGTCAAAAACCGTCTGCAAGGTGCTGTTCAATTCTGCCTCCGTAGTCCCGCTGCATACAGAAAGAAAAGCCAGAAGCTCGGCGGAATCGTGGCCGATGGGTCCGAGCTTGCGCCGGTATTCATCATAACCGGGATTGTTGACTTCCAACTGATTGATGGAAAGCTGTAACTTTTGCTCCATCGCGGTATAAATGGCGTTGGCGTTTTCGGCAGCTCCGCCAACGCCGCCTGCACCTCCGCCGCCCAGCGAGGCCACCAGCCCCATGCAGGCTTGCAGCGTGACTATCAGCAGCAGCACGAGACCCAGCGCCAGCAGAGCCAGCGGTTTCATGGTGAAAAAGCGCACCACAGCCGCCGTAAACCGCCCGGTTGATGCCGCTATTTTCTTGACCGCCTGTGCGCCGTGTTTGGCGGCGCCGCGGGCCTGCTTTTGCACCTGCCGCTTGACCCGCTGCTTTTGCACCAGCCGGGAAAGAGCGGATTTTTTCAGTTCTGGGTTTTCCTGTGCCAGCTTGCGCAGTTGTAGGTCGGCTTTGACCTTGATGTCCCGCTTTTCCCACTTGTGGACGTTCCGGGCCGGGCGGGTGCGCCGTCGCTGCTTGATAAGCCGGGACATGCCGCGCAGCGCGGACTCCCCGGCCAGTTCCGTCCGATGGGCGGCCTCTATCCCGACATTTTCCTGTTCCGTCTGATAGATCTTCCCGTGGACAGTCCGCCATGCCTGTGCCTGTACCGCCTGCCGCGCCGACTTGACCGGGCCGGACTTCTTGGGCGACCTTTGCTTTGCCTGCTTCTGTTTGGCCGCATCCAGCTTGGCGCCCGTCCGCTCGGCACGATAGGCCGATCTCTTTTCCCTGCGGGCAGCAAAGCCGGAGGAATCCGCCCCCTGATGCAGCCGTTCGGACGGAGAGGAAATGCTGCTGGTTTCCCGGAACTTTGAGGGGGTGGCCTCCGGCTCGGCAATATCGGGCCAAGTTGGCCCGAAGTCGTCGGCCTGTGGTTGGCGTTTTCCGTCACTCATGCTCCACATCCTTTGCAACATCCTCCGGGCGAGTCGTCAACAGGTTATAGATTTCACCTGGCGGGAAACGATCTACAAAGGGAATGGTCGTGTTGCCGTAAAACAGCAGGCCCTCGCCGGGATGACTGTGGGAGATATAGGACAACTGATACTCAGAAATGCCGAGCTGCTTGGCGAGGATCGCCCGGTCGCCCGCTGCCTGGGTCAATAACACCATGAAGTCGGAATTTTCCAAAATGTTCTCGATCTCCCGGCTGGACAACAAATCCTTGACATTTTGCGTCAGCGCACTTGGCGCACAGCCCATTTTACGGAGCATTTTCCACACCCGGACGAAATAGGATGCGCTCAACGCGTCCTGCAAGAGAATGTGGAACTCGTCGAAGTAGCACCATGTCGCCCGGCCCTCCGCAAAGTTCCGGCCCACCGCCTGCGTCACCAGTTCATTGACAATGTGCATGGCGATTTTCCGCAAGTTTTCACCCATGCCTTTGAGCACCACGCACACCACCCGGTTATCCACGCTGACGTTGGTAAAGTGGTTGAACAGATTGAGGCTGCCGGTGCAGTACAGCTCCAGCGCCGTGGCGATCCGACGGGCCTCCGGCTCCGGTTGTTCGCACAGCATTGTGTAAAGGTCTTGAAGCAGGGGCATTTTTCCGTCCCCGATCCCCAGCGCAAGCTCCCGATATACCAGCCGCACACAGCGGTCGATCACAGTTTTTTCGATGGGCTGCAAGCCCTCCTTGCCGCCGAGTATCAGCTCGCACAGGGAAAGCAGAAAATCCGCTTTCATGGACAGGGCGCTTTCCGCGTCGGCCGCGTCCAGTTGAATATCCATCGGATTGATATAGTGCCGCAGGGGATTATCCGGCGAAATGGTAAGCACCTGTCCGCCCAGCCGTTCCACCAGCGGCGCGTATTCGCCCATCGGATCGACCACGATAATACGGTCCTGGGTGGTAAGGAACACATTGATTAGTTCGCGCTTGGCGGCAAAGGATTTGCCGCTGCCCGTAGAGCCGAGATACAGACCGTTGGCCGATTTCAGTTTTTTGCGGTCGGCCATAATAACATTGTTCGATAGGGCGTTCATACCATAGTACAGCGCCTCGCCGCCCATTCGCAGCTCGCGGGTCATAAAGGGGACGAAAATCGCCGTGCTGCTGGTCGTCATGCCCCGCTGAATCTCAATCCCGTTGTACCCCAGCGGCAGGCTGCTCATGTAGCCCTGTTCCTGCTGGAAGTCCAGCCGTTTCAAAAGGCAGTTGTGTTTCTGCATGATCCCCGCCACCGTGAATAGGTCGTTTTCAAGCTGCTGTTTGGTCGGGGCGAAGTTGACAACAAGAAAGGTCAGCAGAAACATACGCTCGTTCCGGCTCTGTAAATCGGTCAGCAGCGCCGCCGCGTCCTTGGAAAAGGTCACAAGATCGGGCGGCAGAATATCCCAGTCATATCCCGATTTGCTCGCCCTCTTTTGCTCGTCCATCTTCATCCGGTCAATGTCGGTCAGCTTGGTTTTCACCATCTTGATCGCCTTGGCCTGATCCACCGCCCGGACGTGCATGGTAACGGTCATTTCCGCATCGGTTTCCAGCAGCTCCCGCAGCAGCTTGTCGGACAGCTCGGACGCCATAATCTGCATATACGAGGCCGCGCCCCAGGTAGCTCCCACACGGAAAAACCGGCTTTGACGGAAATCAAAGCCGGTAGGGGCAATATAGTCTTTGGTGCTCATGCCGGTTTGGGGGATTATCTTCCAGTCAAAGCAGAACGGCTCCCGCCCGGACGGGTGAAGCTGGCTGTGCAGCACCTCCAGACGTTCCCGCCCATCCAGCGGCCGGGCCTCTGCGCCCAGCCTCTTGAAATTCCCCATGATGTCCGTCTCGATCCGTTCCAACCGTCGCCGGGCGGTCATAAGGTCATCCGCCTCCACACCGAAGGTCAGGTATTTGGAACGGACAAAGCCGTTGTTGCTTCTGGCAATCTGATTTTTCAGCATGGACGTAAACTCCGCCCGGATACTGTCATATTCGTCCTGCTGCATGGGGATATTGATGGCATAACGGTTTTCTGGCCGGGTGCGGTGGTTGACAAAGGAAAGCTGGAACGGCAGAGCGTTGTCAAAGTAATTGAGAAACGCGCAATAGCCGTCGAAGATGGCGGCTTGATCGTCCGCCGACGCCACCGCATAATTGATGTCCTCATAGCACAGGGTTTTGGTATAGGTGTTATCATTTACCCGGCACACGCCGTCCCGCAGTATTTCCCGGTAAGGGATGGTCTGCTGGGCAGTCTGCGGGCCGCGCCGCTTTTTAGCGGCGGCCCTTTTTGCCGGGCGTTTTCTTTGCTTGGTGTCGCGCAAGCTGTGGTTCCTCCTTTCGGGCGTTCATCAGATAGGCGTAAAAGTTTTCGGTTTTGTAGGGCCGTGTCCGGGGCCACAGAATCCGGGAACGGACAATGTTCCGCAGCACCTTTTCAAAGGGCAGCCCGTCGCGCTCGTACATGGCGAAGAAAAAGCACGGGAGCATGAGCACGATCATCAGCAGCATGGCCGCCGTGTTCCCGATCACCGAACGGGTGAGCAGGTAGGTGGGAATCCCGATGAGCGCCGCGCCGCCAAAACAAATGAGCTGGCGTTTCGTCAGGTTGAACGCCAGCTTGCTTTTGATTTTGGTTAAGTCGTTGGGTACGCTGACATATGCCAAATGTTTATGCCTCCTCTCACTTCGGGCCAAGTTGGCCCGAAGTCATAATAATTTGATTATCTGCTATGTCCTTTTCCTCCTTAATGCTCCGGACTTCGGCCGGGGGCAGAAGCGACCCGGCGGGCCGCCCGTTCCATACCCGCCTGCCGTGCCCGCCAGTAGTCCGGGTGATATTGACGCAGGGTGATGTTGATGTTTTCCTCGAACGCTGCCTTGTCCCTGACCCGTTCAGGGATCTCCCACAGCTTTTTGTCCAGCAGTTCCCGGAGCACAATGCTTTCCTCGCTGTCCTCCTCAAAGCACAGCCAGCCGTTTTGCCGCATCCCGTATTTTCGGGCGGTGGGCGACAGAACGGGAATCATGTCCGGGGCCACCATTGTCCCGCCGTGGCTGGCGGTGGACACCAAATATACGCCGGGGCAGAGGGGATCGCAGACCTGCACCTTGCCCCACGGCGACCATTCAGGTGATGTGAACATAAAAGTCCTCCCTTCGCACTTCGGGCCAACTTGGCCCGAAGTTGGGGTTTACCGTGCCAACACTTCATCAATACCGGCCATAATGTACTCGGCGCAGGGGAGTGCAATCGCGTTGCCAAGCGCCTTATAGCGGCTGGAAGATTTGATCTCCTCGCCGTCCGCGCCGTATTTTGTCCAACCCTCCGGCAGCCCCATCAGCCGTTCGCTTTCTAATTCCGTGAGAAAGCGGATACAGCCGTCTGCCGGATTATCCTCATACCAAAAGGCAAAGGGATTAACGTCACTGGCTAACAGAGTGGGAAAAGGGTCAGTTGAAAATCCGAAGCTTTTTCGGAACATGGCGGATTTTCCCCATTTAGCGGCTGTCCGCATTCGGAATAGCTGAAAGGGGTAGATGACGGGTATGTGCCCCCTTGTTTCAATAAAAGTGCCTCGATTTCCTGCGGCGGCGGGCATCTGGCCCGTTGCGCCAGCTTCAAAAACCGGCTGCATTGTGCGGGGCTTAAACAGTATTTCGTGAGAACGCCGTCCTCCAAAATCTGCCACGAGGAAGATCCGCTGCCGACGGGCCAGCCGGGGTCTTGCCCAATGCTGGGCGTCCATGAGCCGCCAGCAGACGTCAGGACTTCCCCCTCGCACCATTCCGGCGTTTGCCCATTTTCCCGAAGCAGGCATTGAAATTTCGGTGTCTGTGAACGCAGATAGGACGGCTCTAAAATCCATCCCGTCATTTGATGAAAACGCTCCCATGACGTTTTCCCAAACAGCGATAACTGGAAATAGATGTTCAGTCGCATCCCTCATTTCCTTGATAATGCGGATAGCCTGATAAAACAGGCTGGACTTTTCGCCGCAAAGTCCAGCCCGGTTGCCAATCGAAGATAGATTTTGACAGGGCGACCCGAATGTGATGATATGTACCGGCGGCAACGTTCTGCCGTTCAGTTTTGTAATGTCGCCCATCTGTTCCATATCTGGGAAATGCCGCATGGTAATGGAGATGGGGTCTTTCTCGATCTCACTGGCCCATACCGCCCGTATCCCATAGCGTGAAGCGGCCAGTGGAAATACCCCTATCCCGTCGAACAAGCTCCCCAGCGTCAGGACATTGCCGTTCATCGTTCGGCGTTACCTCTGGCCGCTTTTATCGGAGCCGGACGAGCGGCATTTTCTCTTGCCGCCTGCCTGCCCCCTTCGGCAAGCTGCTCCTTGACAGACGGCTTTACCTCTATACTTCTAGCTTCGGCGGCACGGGCGACCAGCTTTTCCACCGCTGCATTGTAGCCCTCCAGCGCCTTTTGGTTCAGCGCCGCCCGCAGTTCCTCGCCTCTCACATGGATGGTCTTTACAAATCCGTTGGACCTGGTGTCCCGGATAGTCGGTTCACCGAGAAACAAGCCGTTTTCTCCGTTGAACACCTTGAAGTTATCCATGCGGAAGCCATAATACTCCACCGTAGCCAAGCCGATCAGCTTGCCCTGCGGTGTACCCAGCAGCCGTACATCCACCTGTAACGCCTCCGGATCAAATGCCGGGGATTTTTGTTCTTCTGCCATTTGCTGTACTCCTTTCTGCCACTTCGGGCCTCGCCGTCGTCAACTGCGCTATGCGACTTCGGGCCAACTTGGCCCGAAGTACGCCCCGTTTCGCTGTGCTTCCTCTCCCCACAAAGCAGGCTTTGCGGGGTCCCCATATTATCCGAAGTCACCGCTCCACGCTTGCCTTATGCGCAGCGGGTTTCTTCATTTTTTCCAGCGGGGCGGCGGTTCTTTGGCCTTGCAGCAGCTTCTTGTCCGACAGCTCCCGCATGACGGCGGTTTCTTCTTCAAAGCAGAGGAAGCCGCCACGGCTTTCCCCCTGCTTGCAGAGATACGGGGAAAGGAGCGCCGACACCTCATTTGCCACCATGATCCCGCTGCGTTCGCCCGCTTTCACCCGGAATATACCGGGGCATAATGTCCTGTAAGCCGTAAGCTCACCCCACGGGGATAAATGGGGCGGCTGTTTGAAATCGTCCCCCGTGCGGTAACGCTCCTGCACCTGTTCCTTTGCCTTGGCAAGCTGATCGAGTACCGATTGCTTTTCCTGCTCGCTCTCCACCGTGTAGCCCGGCAATAACTGGCCGTTGACGGTGAAGCGCCCGGCATACTCTTTGGAAATGGGGGGATAAATCTCGGTGAACAAATGGGCGTGGGCTCTGATCCGGCCTTGCAGATACTTCTCCATAGCGGCCTTGTCCTTAAAGACTTTCCGATCCTGCCCGGCAATTTTCCCGGCCGTCCGGGTATCGCCGGGGTCTTGTACATACACACCCCATGACAAGTCCCATGAGATCGTTTGGTTCTGCATAGTGGCACGGTCGTACCTCGTGTTCTCCCAAACGCGGTAGTACATCTGATAAACAGCGTTGCTCATGCGATGCCAACCGTATTCTTCTTCGATCCAGCGATTGCTGGTATGCTTGACCGTCGGGGTTTTGACATACTGGATGGCCTTGTCCAGCCGCTGTGTCCGAGCTGCCTGCTTTTCCCATTGATGCAACGCTTCCCGTAGTTTTCCGAAAATCATTTGCTCCTTGTCGATGCTTTCCTTCCGCAGTCTTTCCAGTTCCGCCGGGCTCCGGGAAACCAGTCCGGCGATTTCGGGGCTTGGTGTAGAGATGTAATGCTCCAATTTCAGCCGCTTGCCCGGCTCCAGCCTGTCCCCATAGTCCGAAACAGTGTATGACGGTGTATCCGACAATCTGTTTGCCTCCTTCCTTTCTGCGACTTCGGGCCAACTTGACCCGAAGTCGTGACTTAATGTGCTTCAAAAATGCTCTTGGCAAGTGTCCCTGATTTGAACAACGTAAAGCACAGCAGTACCGTGTACCCCATGACCCGCCATACCGCGCCGATAATGTCCGCTGATCCGGCGGTGGAAATGCTCTGCACCAGCACCGCGTAGATGGCGATACACACCAGAATCAAAAATCCCTGAAAGGCAATCGCCAACAAAGATTTGAAATAGTTGTGCCCTATATGCCCGATTTCCCGGTTGCCTACCGTGGCAAAGGGGATGGGCGCTAAACTGGTGAGCAGATAAATCTCGATCATCCGGCCATACACAATCACAAAAATCACGATATTCAGCGCCACCGCCGTCAGCCGCACGATAAAGGATTGCAGCCACAAGCCCAGCAGCGGCCCAATGTCCATGCTTTGCAGCGTCGTCTCCAAATCCGTCAGCAGATCGGGCGGTATGCTTGTGCTGCCGCTGATAAGCTCTGCGGCGTTCTTCACCACGCTTTGCGCCACATCAAACACGCCCAATACAATGTTGAATGTGTTGGACAGGATCGTCACGGCTACAAAGGTTTTGAAAAACCACTTGAAGAATATCCATGTGTCGATCTCGTGCATATTGTTTTTGTCGATAATCAGGCTGATGAGCTCGTAGCACATGACAAATGTGAGGATCATGCCCGCAATCGGCAGCACCACCGTTTCGGACAAATTCTTGATAAGAGAAAATACGCTCGGATTCCATGTAGCCGGGGAGGTGCCCACCTGTGTGGCAATTTCCCCGACCTGCTTGTTTACGTCGTTGAATAGTCCCGAAAAGTTCCCCATGATACCGTCAATGAGCAGCCCCCGCAGCCAGTCGGTAATCCAGTCGGTGAGCCATCCCATAGGCGCTCACCTCAAAACAGGCCGGACAGCAGCGGGATCAGGGTCATGCCCAGCAGGATGACGCCGCCTCCGGCCATAAGCTGTTTTATCCCCAATTAGGTGTAAAACTCTGCTCGATGGCGGGCGGCGGCGT
>ERZ824600.3181-NODE-3181-length-16031-cov-5.222083_pt1 | contig 16031 bp, 12 predicted proteins | sample MGYA00519933_ERZ824600 | MGnify/ENA primary metagenome ERZ824600 (study PRJEB31778, sample SAMEA3449178) | human gut metagenome | biome: human gut; feature: human-associated habitat; material: faeces | place: United Kingdom | collected 2010/2012 ... | reverse complement strand
AAACCGCAGAAACCGCCGCAGTGTGCTGGCAAGGGAGCCGAGCGCGCTGGCCAGCCTGAAGCTCACCTTCCTTGAAGATGTTCCGGACGTGTTTTCCAATAACGCTGCGGTCACGCTGGAACAGCTCAGCCATCTGGTCGATGGACAGCCAGACGGTATCACCATCAAAGGTAGTATCAATTTTGGTCAGACCGTCGTCTGCATCTGCAAGCAATGTGTCTGTCTATACAAACACCATTTGCATTGCAAAATGCTTGTTGGGGAACACCCAAACCCTTGAACCGCATCCCGTGGATGCAGGCTGTTTTAAGCAAACAAAAAGGAAAACGGTTTTACTTCTTGCGGAATTCCCCATACAGCCACTCTGCCAGCGCCGACATAATAGCCTTATACTTACTGGTGTCCTCAAACAGGGAAGAGAAGGTGTCCTGCGCTTCAAGATAGCTGTCCTGTGCGGCAGTGTCAAAGGCCTTGGGGAAGATGCTCTCGGTAAAGATCTGCGGGTCGGAGCTGCGCGCCAGCTTTGCCAGCTTCGGGTCAGCCAGCAGACGGTCATGCAGGGCAGTAAGCAGCACCCGGTCGGCATTGGTGAACTCACCCTTGAACTTCTCGTTGATCTTCAAAATGATCTCGTCCAGCGGCTCCTTGGGGTCGTGGCCGAGAGCGCCTTTCTGGGTGACTGGCTCGTAGACGCCCTTGGTGTGTTCCAACTCGATGGCACCGGCAAAGGTCTTTTGCAGCTTGTAATACTCCAGCTGCAATTTGCCCTCCAAGTCCAGCGGAGAGACCTCGTCCGGCGGCAGCAATTTGAGCAGATAAGCGCAGAATACGTTCTCCTTGTGCAGCTCTTCATCGAACATCCGCGCCACCTGTGAAACGTAGCCGTACCACTTGACAAGGCTGCGCAGCAGACGGCGGAACTGGTACCGCTCGGCCTGCGTTTTCTGGTTGTAGCGGTCCGCCACGGGCTTCAAAACGCTGCTCATGCGGCCCACGGCGTTTTTATCCTGCTTGGTGCTGCGGAAATACTCCTTGGCAAAGGCTTCCACGTCTGCATCGGAATAGACGGCAAAGCTCCGCAGCTCCTTCTGGGTCTTGTAAATGAGGTCGGTGTTGACCTCCTGCTCCAGAAAAGTCTCCTGATAAAAGGGCTGAAATGCCTCCCGGATGTCCTCTGCTTTGTTCACAAAATCCAGCACAAAGGTGTCGGTTTTGCCGGGGCAGGTGCGGTTCAGACGGGAGAGGGTCTGCACCGCCTTGACGCCCTTCAGCTTTTTGTCCACGATCATGGTGTGGAGCAGCGGTTCGTCAAAACCGGTCTGGTATTTTTCTGCCACGATGAGCACATTGAAGTTGTTGTGGAACTCCTTTTTGGTCTGGCTCTCTGCAATGTGGCTGCCGTCGGCGCGGACGTTCAGGGACTGCTCTGTGTACTCCACGCCGCCGTCCGGTACGGCACCGGAAAATGCCGCTAAGATCTGTACATCGTCATAGCCTTGCTCCGCAATATAGCGCTTGACCTCGTGGAAGTACCGCACCGCTGCCAATCGGGAGGAGGTGACCACCATCATCTTGCCCCGCCCGCCAATTTTATGGCTGGTGGTCTCCCGGAAGGTCTCTACAATGATCTTTGCCTTCTGGCTGATGTTGTAGGGGTGCAGCTCTTCGTACTTGCGGATGAGCTTTGCCGCCCGGCTGGCAGGCAGGTCGGGGTTGTCCGGGATGGTCTTGGCGATCTTGAAGCAGGTGGAATAGGTCATGTAGTTTTGCAGCACATCCAGAATGAACCCTTCTTCAATGGCCTGCCGCATACTGTAAATGTGGAAGGGGTGGTGGCTGCCGTCCGGGTACTCGGTGCCGAACAGCTCCAGCGTGGCGGCTTTTGGGGTGGCGGTAAAGGCAAAGAAGGACAGGTTCTTGTGCCGCCCGTGGGAGGTCAGTTCCTTCACCAGTGCATCCTCCGGGTCGATCTCGTCCTCCGCTTTGCCTTCCAGCTCGGCATATTCCCGCAGCGCATCCTCGGTGTCGGCAAGGGCGGCTTTCAGCTTCAAAGCAGAGGTGCCGGTCTGGGAGGAGTGCGCTTCGTCGATGATAACGGCATAGTTCTTCCCGGCGGTTTTGTTCACCTCGGTGTAGATGACCGGGAACTTCTGCAGGGTGGTGATGATAATGCGTGCGCCATTGTTGATGGCATCCCGCAGGTCGCCGGAGTTTTTGTCCTCGCCGATGGCCTCCACCGCACCCAGCGTATGGTCGAAGCCGGAGATGGTCTCCTGCAGCTGTGCGTCCAGCACGGTGCGGTCAGTCACCACGATGACGCTGGCAAACACCGGCTTGTTCTCGGTGTTGAACAGGGAAGCCAGCCGGTACGCCGTCCAAGCAATGGAGTTGGACTTGCCCGACCCGGCGCTGTGCTGGATGAGATAGTGCTGCCCGGCACCCTTCTGCCGCACATCTGCCACCAGCTTGCGCACCACGTCCAGCTGATGATACCGGGGAAAGATCAGGGTCTTGCCGTCCTGCAGGCTCATGAACTTTTGCAGGATGTCCATCATGCTGTCCTTCTGGAACACTTCTTCCCAGAGGTAGGCGGTAAGGTAGCCGTTGGGGTTGGGCGGGTTGCCTGCACCGCCGTCCCGCCCGGCACCGTTGGAGCCCTGATTGAAGGGCAGAAAGCGGGTGTCCTTGCCCGCCAGCCGGGTGGCCATCCACACCTCGGTCAGGTCTACGCAAAAGTAGCCCAGAATGCGCTTGTTGAACTGGAAACACACCTCCCGGGGGTCCCGGTCGTGCATCCATTGCTGCTTGGCGTTCTCCACGGTCTGCCCGGTGAACTGGTTCTTCAGCTCAAAGGCGAACACCGGGATGCCGTTTACCGCCAGCACCATGTCCACCGAGTTGTGGGTGGTGTCGGAGTAGAACCACTGCCGGTTGCAGGTGACCTCGTTTTGGGCGTAGCGCTGGGCGTCCTTCTGGTTCAGTGCGGACTCCGGCTGAAAATAGCACACCCGGAACCGCCGTCCCCGGTGCTTGAACCCATACCGCAGCACCGAGAGCAGTCCGTCCGCATCGCAGGCATTGTTAAAGGCCGTGCAGAACTTCCGCACCGGGTTTACCGGGTTCTGCTTTTCAAAAAATGCCCACTCGTTGGGCTGGGTCTTTTGCACAAAGCGAATCAGGGTATCCACAAACAGCCCCAGCTTGGGGTCGTAGCAATCCCCGTTGCGGGTGTAGCCCCCGGCAGGGGAGAGCAGCGCCGCCGCAATGTCCGATTCAAACTGCTTTTCGGTGGTGTTGAGGGGCATGGTTAGACCTCCTTTTGAACTTCAATCCATTCTTTAGGAATGTTGTTTTGTGAAAGTAATTTGTATGTTCGATTTTTATGATTAATGTCAATTATGTGGAGAAATGTATTAGAATAATCGAGTGGAGAACGGTCAGAGAGCAACAACATAAATGGTAAGCCTTTTGAAATGAGTTCTTTCCGTCCGGGAAGAAAATCATGTCCGGAAACAGTGATTTTTTCAATAATGAATTCAACTTTATCAGAGTTTAGCATGTAAATACAGTCTTGACATTCACCATCAGAGGAAAGCGTTGAAAAATCAAATATACATAATGAGGTGGCATTTTGCCGACTATCACCTGCATCAAGAATGGTGAAAAATGGACGTGCAAGTTCATCTTGGGTGCGAGCACGGTCGGACGTATCGTGATTTAAGGTGATATGAACACCCCATAAAGCAAGTAAACCACCAATTAAGGCGGAAGTTAGTGGAACGATTACATCTGTAACCCAGTTTATTGCAGAACTGGAAGTTGCAATAATAGTATTTACATCAGGGGTGGTCATCTTTTACCCCCTCCTCTTTTTTGAAGTTGTCCATTGCAGAAAAATATGACTCACGAATAACATCAATCCATTTGTTTAGAGTTTCACAAGTTGATAGACCATCCATATATGTGAACACAGTAAGAAAAATGTTGGTTGCCCATGCTAATGATATGGCAGAATGCTCCGCAGGAATAGAAATGCCAAAATTTGATTGTCCTACAGGAACACAGTTGGAATTATCTGCGTTAGACAAACGCCCCATTGTTCCTTGAGGCGTAGGATGAATGATAGAGCAGGCAAGCTTATATTGTGGTTTCCATTTTTCATTAACATGACATTGTGATTGGAGCGCAGCAAAAGTTTTTATTGTGATTTCTTTCCCAGATGGATCTTTTGCACCTTTTGTCCACTCATACTTTTGCTTGTCGGACTTAGAAGCCTCGATATATTGTTTTGCAATCTGTTCACCCTGTTCAGAAATAAAAGTAGCCGTGCAACACAATTCAAACATTGAGCGCCAACGAGCATAGGCTCCATCTGCGAAACCATTTTCCATAAGACAGAGAACCTCAGCAAACTGTTGGCAAACGCGTCCATGAATGTGTTGAAGAGCCAAAAATGTAAATTGTTTTGATTCGCGGGTATCAATCGGAATATTATCTGTTACATAATGACAGAAAGCTTCCGCACCCTCAACAGCAATTATATACATAACACGAGAGGCTTCAAAACATTCCCCCCAGATTGAATGGTGATGCTGAAGAAAGCGGTTCTTTTCAATGTCAGCATCTTCGATAATTTCATGAAGATGTGATTTGTAAAAGGAAACATTGTCGGAAGAAGCCCGCTCAAGAAGTTTTTCAACGATAGAAGATATTTTATCATCATTGAGGATTTTAGAAATGTCTGAAATGGATTTTCCTTCTTTTTGCAATTCGTCCGCACGATTTGATAGTGTTTCCATCAAAATATTGCCCAAAACATCCTGGAATTTATTTTCTTCCATTTTACACCTCCCGTTTCCCTGTTACAACCTCATAAATCAAACTTTTCTTATAGCTTTCCAGCTCTTTCACCAGCTGCTCCTTCTTTGCAATCAGCTTGTCAATTTCGGAACATGTGGTGTCAAGGTAAGCAGAGATTTCTTTCTGTTCTTCAATCGAAGGAACAGGAAAAATGCAATTTAGAAATTTGTCACTTTGCAACCGCCAGCGACCAAGACTACTTACACCCTGTGCCATACTGTAAAAGATTCTATTAAAGTAGCACATCTGCATCAAGTAAAGAAAATACCTTGGATGATTGGTGATAGTATCTTTGAGTGAAAATACTCGATAATCAGGGCTTGTAACACCGTTATAGTTGGAAATATCAACCCAGCCTGTAAGTAAGTCCATGTGGTTCATGGCAAACTCGCCAAAGTGCAGAAGTTGATAATTTGAATAGCTATCAGCAAGTTGGCCTTCATTGCTGGAAATATTTTTGGGCTTAATTCCAGTTTGTGTAATGGAAAGAACTGTATAGCCTTCTTTTCCAGCGATTCTTTTTCTGATTTCAAAAAGATATTTGATTTTTATGCAGTTCCATTTGCTAGGGACTTTCCCAATCCATTCAACCCCGCTATCCTTCATCTCACGCTCACCACGCACGCCTTTGGTAACAGCCAGCGTAATAACTGCCTGCTTGAGCTTTTTGTATTCCTCAATACTGGCGTGAACGGAGGATAAAAGGTCATCAATCTTGGAACATGTCGCATCAAGATTACGGACTATAATATCTTGTGTGGATAACGGTGGAAGCGGGAGCCAAAGTTGCTTAATGGTCTCTTGGCTGATATTAGGCTGTCCACCACCGACTGCTTTGCGGACTAAATAACTTTGAGCGGATTTGATAACATAGAAAGCATAATGGAGATTGCAAGAAGGAGAGGAAAGTACGCAACAAGCCTGATTGACGCAACCGTCAATTAGAGAAATGGAAGCATTACCAACAGAAGCACCATACATAGCAATGATGATAAAAGGTGCAGGGTAAACTTTTAATGCACTATATTGAGAGAGGAGATTTGCAGAGATAACATTTTTACAAGTCGGCATAAAAGAACCGGTAATATCACCAGACTGAATCCAATTAACAACAGGAAAATCACTGGTTATGTTTTTGGGAGTTGTGCCGCTGCCAATTATATCAAATAGGCGTATGACTTTGTTTTTTGACCACTCCTCTGGAATCTCCCCAATCCATTCAATGCCGCTGTCCTTCATTTTCCGTGCCATGGTCAGCCCTCCTTATGGAACAGCTCTGCCAGCCCGGCGGAGATATCCTGTTCCAGTGCGGTGATGCGTGCCACGATATCCTCCACGGCTTCCGGTGCCTGATACTCGTAGAAATAGCGGGTCATGGGGATCTCGTAGCCCACCTTGGTCTTGCTGTGGTCGATCCATGCGTCGGGGGCGTAGGGCAGAACTTCCCGGGCAAAGTAGGCGTCAATATCCTGCACCAGCGGCACGTTTTCGGTGTCCCGCAGACTGGTGTCCGGCACAGGCTTGCCACGCTTCAGGATAACGTTGCCTGCCTCGTCCCGCTGGGGGCGCTCCACCACGATCTTGTTATAGCCGAACTCCACGCTCTCGAACACCTTGCTCTCGCAGTAGATGCCGTTTTTGTCGCCGTACACCTTGCCGTTGGCAAATTCGCCGTAGGCGGTGACGATCAGCTCCCGGCAGGCATCGGTGATGTCGTTGCGCTTGGTGCCGATGCTCTTGCGGCGTGGCTCGAAGCAGTGGCTGGCGTCAATAAGCTGCACCTTGCCTGCACGGTGGGCAGGCTTATCCTTGCTGAGCACCCAGATGTAGGTGGAGATGCCGGTGTTCATGAACATATCGGTGGAAAGCTGGATGATGCAGTCCAGCCAGTCGTTTTCCAGAATATACTGCCGGATGTTGCTGGGGCCGCTGCCGGCATCGCCGCTGAACAGGGGAGAGCCGTTCTGGATAATGGCCATCTTGCCCTTGTTTGCCAGCTTGGCAAGGCCGTTCAGCACAAAAAGCTGCTGACCATCGCTGATCTTGGGCAGACCGGGCGCAAAACGCCCCATCTCGCCCCGGGCGGCTTCGGCTTCCACCGCCTTCTGCTCTCGCTTCCAGTCGATGCCGAAGGGCGGGTTGGAGATGATGTACTGGAAGGTGAATCCGGGGAACTGATCCTCCGACAGAGTATCACCGAACCGCATATTGTTGGGGTCGCCGCCCCGGATCATCATGTCCGCCTTGGCGATGGCAAAGGTGGAGGGGTTGAACTCCTGCCCGAAGCAGGTCACCTCAATGTCGCTGTTCAGCTCGTGGATGCGCTCCTCCATGCAGCTCAGCATCTGGCTGGTGCCCATGGCCATATCGTAAACGGTCATGCTGCTGGTGTCCAGGTCGGCTTCCGACAGCAGCAGGTCGGTCATCAGGTAGATGATATCCCGGCTGGTGAAGTGGGCTCCGGCTTCCTCGCCAAAGCTCTCGGAGAACCGCCGCACCAGGTCCTCGAAGATGTAGCCGCAGTCCACGGCGCTGATCTTGTCCGGGCCAAGATACCCCTTCTCGGAGCCGAACTCCTTGATAACGAGGTAGAGGGTGTTGCTCTCCACCATCCGCTTGATGATGTTGTCAAAGTCGAACTTTGCCAGCACGTCCTGTGCGTTGGCAGAGAAACCGGACAGGTAATCCCGGAAGTTGGACTCAATGTTGTCCGGGTCTGCCAGCAGGGTCTCGAAGGTGAACCGGCTGGTGTTATAGAACTGGTAGCCGGAGGCCTTCTGCAAAAAGCCGTCGATGACCTGCAGCTTTTTCACCTTTTCGTAGGTGTCCAGCACTGCCTGATGGGTGGGCAGCAGGCAGTCGTGGAACCGCTTCACCACGGTCATGGGCAGAATGACCAGACCGTACTCGTGGGGCTTGAACGGCCCACGCAGCATATCGGCTACGTTCCAGATCATGGCGGCTTTTTCGGCAATATTGGCACCTACGGCGGTGATCTTATCGTTTGGCATACGTTGCTCCTTGTTTTTTGTGATAGGTGGACATCCTGATTTTACAACAATGGGTGTCCTATAAATCGGACGGCAGGATGCTTTTCCTGAAAAATGATTCTTGCATCTATTGTACCACGGATTTTGCGGAATGACTATATTTTGCCAAAAAGAAATGCCCGCCTGAAAACCAGACGGGCATACTGTAAATCATATCATCTGAAAATGCTTCAATGCTTCCACAATTGCATCTTCTTTCTCCTTCGGACACTGAGGCTGCTTTGTATTTTCGGACTTCGCCTTGTGGTGGTTCTCCCGTACCTCCAGACCGCATTTCTGCTTGACCTGCGAGATATACAGGGAAGAAACCTTCAGCCCAGTCTGTTCCAACACACGGGCCTTGATTTCAGGATAGGTCGCACCCTTTTGCAATCCTGAAGTGTCCATGCCCTCCAAAGAGAACTCTACACGGACTTTTTTGGAGTCGATCTCACCCTTGGAAAGGCTCAGCACACATTCGCAATGCCGTGTTCTTGGAAACAGATCCACCGGCTGCACCTTCTCTGCGTGATATCCATTTTGTTCCAGCCATGCAGCATCTCTTGCGGCGGTGGCGGGGTTGCAGCTGACGTAGACCACCCGGCGGGGAGACATGCGCACGACAGCGGAAAGGGTGGCTTCGTCGCAGCCCTTGCGGGGTGGGTCCAGCATTACGATGTCCGGGTGAAGGCCCTCAGCAGCAAGGCGGGTGGCGGCCTGACCGGCATCTGCGCAGAAAAATCGGCTCTTTGCGGCCACATCTGCACCCATGCGGGCAGCGTTAGCCTTGGCACTTTCAATGGCTTCCGGTACGATCTCCACACCGATCAGCTCACGGCAGTGCGCTGCCATGGAAAGACCAATGGTGCCCATGCCGCAGTAGAGGTCCAGCAGCAGGTCGTCCGGGGTAAGCTGAGCATACTGGGCGGCAATGCCGTAAAGCTGCTCAGCGGCAAGGGTATTGACCTGATAGAAAGAAAGCGGGCCAAGCTGCACCGGAACACCGCACAGGGTGTCTTCAATATACCCCTGCCCATACAGGGTGTGGGTCTCGGTGCCAAGGATCACGTTGGTGTTTTTAGCATTTACGTTCAGCAGGATCGTGGTGATCTCTGCAAATTGAGCTTTCAGCCGGGTACAAAGCTCCTCGGCGCAGGGCAGCTTGGCACAGGTGCAGACAAGGCAGACCATGATCTGGCCACTGTGAGCGCCGCGCCGCAGAAAGATATGACGCACAAGGCCCCTGCCGGTCTCCTCGCTGTACGGCTGGATGCCCTTTTCTGCAAAAAAAGCGCACAATGCGTTGCCGATCTCATTCAGCACACCGGGCTGCAGGCGGCAGTCCGGGCAGGGGACGATGCGGTGGGTGCGCCCGGCGTAGAAGCCGATACAGGGCTTACCGCTTTTGTCTACGCCCACCGGGAACTGCACCTTATTGCGGTAGCGGTTCACTTCCGGCGAACCCACAATGGGCAGCACAGGCACATCCAATCCTCCGATGCGGGCAAAGGCATCTGCAACATTCTCCTGCTTGGCGCGCAGTTCGGCAGCATAGTCCAGATGCCGCAGGCTGCAGCCGCCGCAGGGGCCTGCCACGGCACAATCCACCGGGATACGGTCCGGCGAAGGAGTGAGCACCTCGCCCAGAATACCGAAAGCGTAGCGCTTGCAGTCCTTAACGATGCGCACCCGGGCTTCGTCGCCGGGGGCGGCACCGGGAATAAACACGGTCTCACCGTCGGGACTGTGTGCTACGCCGCTGCCATCGCTGGAAAGACGCTCTACGCGCAGGGTGAGAACTTGATTTTTCTGTAAGGGCATGAAGGGTCTCCTTTACTGGTGGTCAGGGCCGTCGGCGGGAGCATCAGCCTGCGCCGCAAAATACTTACTGGGCGGCACGCCCTTGGCGCGCTTGAATACCCGCGAGAAATAGAACTGGTCAAAGAAGCCTACCGACACCGCGACCTCGGCAATGGAAAGGTTGCCTGCGCGCAGCAGCTTGCAGGCTTCGTTGATGCGGTATTCGGTAAGATAATCGATGGGGCTTTTGCCTACGTTCAGCATGAACACGCGGTACAGGTGACTGCGGGAGACACCTACGCTTTTTGCCACATCATCAATGGAAATATCGTGTGAATAATTGAACTGGATGTACTTGATGGCGTTGAGCACATACTGGCTGGAAGAGGAAGCCGTGTGCGGTTTGCCAGCGCTGGTCTCCTTCATCAGAGAAGCGATGAAGAGATAAAGGTAGCCCACCATGGCGGCTTCATCCTGCGGCTGCAGCCCGCGGGATGAATAAATGTTGGCCAGAGCGGCACGCATCCCATCGGGGTCGTGGGTGTGATGCACCGGCGAGTCGTCGGTGAAGGGGAGCTGCGCGGCCAGTTTGTGGGCACACGCACCGTTGAAGCCTACCCAGCTGTACTCCCAAGGCTGCTGCTCATCGGCAGTATACCGGATCAGCTGGCTTGGCCGGGCAAAAAACAGCTGACCCTGGCTCACTTCCCAGGTGCGTCCGCCCACCTCGAATACGCCCTTGCCGGAAAGTACCAGATGGATCAGGTAATGGTCGCGGATACCCGGCCCCCATGTTTGGCCCGGAGCACAGCGTTCGATGCCGCAATTGAAGATGGAAAGCTCAATATTATTGGTATAATTTTGTTTGAAGGATTGCTTATATACATCTGCCATAGCCGCGTTTCCTCCGCTCTGTCACGTTGCGGGCAGCTTTGTGCCCGATCTTTGGTATAGTATACCACACATCTGCCCGCAAATTCAACAAAAGTACATCTTATTCTTTGAACTGGGTGCCAAAATTCGCGTTTTTTCAGCGTTGGAAATTGAAAAAAGCGGTTGGATGCATTACAATAGACGTAACATACCCATCTATCCCAAAGCAGCATATTGAGGGAGGAATCGTTATGGCAAACAGTGCGCAGCTCCGAAATGAGATCGCGGCGGGCAAATGGGACGATAAGCTCCGGGCACTGTATGGCGATGCGGCGCAGGAAATCTGTCGGCAGCGGGCACGCTACTGTGCTGCGCTGGAACAGTTTGAGCTGTACTTTGGGCCGGGCAGGCAGGTGCAGGTTTATTCGGCACCGGGCCGCGCAGAGCTGGGCGGCAACCACACCGACCACCAGCACGGCTACGGGCTGGCGGCGGCGGTCACGCTGGATCTGGTGGCGGTAGCGGCCCGGAACACGGACGGCTATGTGCGGGTTAAGTCCCGCGGGTTCAACAAGCTGGATGTGATCGATCTGGCCACGGCGGAGCCGCAGGAAGGGGAGAGCACCCACTCGGCCAGCCTGATCCGGGGCATTGCCGAGGGCTTCCGTACGGCGGGAAAGGCTATTGGCGGCTTTGATGCTTACACGGCCAGCGACGTGCTGCGGGGCAGCGGCCTTTCCAGCTCTGCGGCCTTTGAGATGGGCATGGCCTGCATCTGGAACGGGGAGTACGCCTGTGGGCTGGATGCCCGGGCACTGGCCGGCATCTGCCAGTATGCGGAGAATACTTACTTTGGCAAACCCAGCGGTCAGCTGGACCAGCTGGCCAGCGCGGTGGGCGGCGTCATTTTTGCCGACTTCGCAGACCCGGCCTCCCCGCAGGTGGAAAAGATCCACGCAGACGGCCTGCTGCCGCCCAGCATGACCCTGTGCGTGACCGACACCCGGGGCAGCCACAGCGAGCTGACCGGGGAGTTCGCGGCCATCCGGCAGGAGATGGAGGCTGTGGCGGCCTGCCTTGGCGGCAAAGTGTTGGGTCAGGTGCCGGAAACCGATTTTTGGGCAGCACTGCCCCGGCTGCGTACCGCCTGCGGTGACCGCGCGGTGCTGCGTGCCATCCACTATTACGAAGAAAATGCCCGCACGCTGGCCCAGCGCCGGGCTTTGCTGGAAAAACGCTTTGCCGATTTTGCCGCGCTGGTGCTGGAAAGCGGGCGCGCCTCCTTTGCACTGTGCCAGAATGTGTACTGCGCCACGGATGTCCGGCATCAGGGGCTGTCGGTGGCGCTTGCGTTGAGCCAGAGCATCCTGCAGGGCAGCAGCGGCGCATGGCGGATGCAGGGCGGCGGCTTTGCGGGCACCATTCAGGCCTATGTGCCGGAAACGTTGCTGCAGCGCTACCATACCGCCATGGAGCGGGTGTTCGGCCCGGGCAGCTGCTATGTGCTCCGGCTGCGGGAACAGGGCGCAAGACAAGTGCTGTAACTGCAGAAGCAACAAAAAAGGGTCTGCTGCAAATTTGCAGCAGACCCTTTTCAATTTTTGATTCAAATGGACTCAGCGCAGCGGGAAGGAATTGGTCTCCTGCTGGGCTGCAAGATGCTGGACCGTTTCCGAGGTCGAGGTGCCCAGCCGGAAAATGGAGGATGCCAGCAGCTTGTTGTAGACACGGTAGCCAAACAGCACCACGTTCTTGACCGCTGTGAACAGCAACATCGGCACGAAGGTGACAGAGAAGGAAACGAGCCCTTCGCCGAGTGTAAAATCGTGCAGATGAAGGCTGCCCAAAAACTCATCCAGAGAATCCTTGAGTTCGCCGCCGCCCGAAACGGTCCGCTGTTCTTCCTCCGAAAGCACAGCATACGACGAAGGCAGTTGGAGCTTTTTCATGAACGAACACTCCTTTCAGGCAGAAACCCGAAACACTCAGGCGGCCAGACCTGCGGCCACGGAAGGATCCTGTGTGTCGGTATTCGTGGTAGTGCCAAACATAGAGCCGAACAGGTTCTTCAGCGACAGGTACATGCTGCGCACCTGTGCATAAGCGTAGTAACCGGCCAGTCCTGCCATGCCGACGGTGGCAACGCGGCTCCAGGTATTCATACGGTTCCAATTGTGTTTGACCACACCGGTCAGGCTCAGGCCGTCGGACAGACCCTCTTTGAAGGTATTGATAAAGTACTGGAAGGAACCCTGGCTCAGCATATAAACGCCGTTTACCACCACATTCATGGCGTAGGTGACCAGAACTTCGGGGTGGAAGGTAACGGTGTACTTGCCAACGTTGAAGTTATAATCGGCACCGCCGTCGAGGTAGGTCATTTCTTCTTCCGAGAGAACCGCATAGGAGGCGGGCATCAACATGGTGCTCTGATATGTATGATCCATAATGGAAAGGCTCCTTTCACTCGTGAAATCCGCCCAAAGGCAGACGATATGTTATCTGAATTGTAGCATATCTGTATAAAAATAACAAGGGATGCGGCGAAAAAAAAGATGATACCTTTGTGAACAAAACGTGAACGGACGAGAGAATAACTGCGAACAGACGATGGAAACAGTGTGAATGCGGCGCTTTCGGCCGCTGAAAAAATGTCCCGCAAAAACGCAAAAAAGGCACCCGCAGCCGGAAACTGCGGATGCCAAAAGGGGAGAAAACGCTTATTCGCCGCAGGGGGTGCGCTCGTACAGTGCAGTCAGCTGTGCGATGTGTGCTGCAAGGCTGCCGGGCATAGGGCTGCCGAGCCGCCACTGCCAGTTGGCACCCTGGGTACTGGGGGTGTTGATGCGGGCCTCACTGCCCAGATGCAGCCAGTCGGCCAGCGGAATGATCGCCATGTCCGACACACTGGCAAGGCAGGCGCAGATCATGGCCTCGGTCAGATCCTCCGGCTTGCAGCGCAGGTAGCGGCAGGCATAGGCCACATCTTCCGGGCTGGCATTGGTGCGCCAGCCTTCGGTGGTCACGTTGTCATGGGTGCCGGTGTACACCACGCTGTTGCGGGGGTAGGTATGAGGCAGGTAATTGCCGGACTCCCGGCTGTCAAAGGCAAACTGCATGATCTTCATGCCGGGGTAGCCGCTCTCTGCCAGCATGGCCTTGACCTCCGGGGTCAGGTAGCCCAGGTCCTCGGCAATGATGCCGCCTTCGCCCAAAGCTTCGTGCATGGCGTGGATAAAATCACGGTCCGGGCCCTTTTCCCAGTGGCCGCCCGCTGCGGTCTTGTTTCCGGCGGGGATGGAGTAGTAGCTCTCAAAACCGCGGAAATGGTCGATGCGCACCACATCGTAAATGGAGGTGGCGTGCTGCATCCGGCGTTTCCACCAGGCAAAGCCGGTGGCTTTGTGCGTGGGCCAGTCATACAGGGGGTTGCCCCACAGCTGGCCGTCTGCTGCAAAGGCGTCCGGCGGGCATCCGGCCACCTGGGTCAGATGCATTTCTCCGTCGGTCTGGAACAGCTCCGGGTGGGTCCACAGGTCGCTGGAATCCGGGCTGACATAGATGGGAATATCGCCCACCAGACGGACGCCCTTGCCGTTGGCGTAAGCCTTCAGGGCGTTCCACTGGGTGTAGAAGAAGAATTGCACCGCCTTGTAGTAATCCACCGCACCGGCGAGGCGCTGTTTTGCAGCAGCGATGGCTTCCGGTTTGCGGCAGCGCAGGTCGTCCGGCCAGTCGGCAAGGCCTGCCTGCCCCTGTTCGGCCTTGACAGCCATGAACAGGGCGTAATCCTCCAGCCAGAAGCTCTGCGCCTCGCAGAAGGCTTCATAGGAGGGGGAGGGGGCTGCCAGCAGGCGGTCGGCTGCCTTTTTCAGGATCACAGGCCGCTCGTTGTACAGTGCGCCGTAGTCGATGGGGCCTACAGGCCGTGCGGCGGGCACTTCATCGGCCGTCAGCAGACCGGTGTCGGCCAGCAGGCGGTAGTCAATGAAGTAGGGGTTGCCGGCAAAGGCGGAAAAGCTCTGATAAGGGCTGTCGCCGTAGCCGGTGGGGCCGATGGGCAGGATCTGCCAGTAGGTCTGCTTTGCATCGGCCAGAAAATCCACGAATGCAAAGGCCTCTTTTCCCAGCGTACCGATGCCAAAAGGCCCCGGCAGACTGAAAACGGGCATCAAAATGCCGCTTGCACGCATAGTGTGCGCACCTCCTTAGCCCTTCACGGCACCTGCAACCACGCCCTCGATGATGTACTTCTGGCAGGTGATGTACAGGATGATGATGGGGATGATGGCAATGATGATGCAGGCCATCATGGGGGCCAGCTCCACACGACCGTAGCCACCGCGGAAGTATTGGATGGCCATGGGGATGGTGCGGTACTTCTTGATGTCCAGCACCAGCGTGGGCAGCAGGTAGTCGTTCCAGACCCACATCGTCTCAAGGATGGCGGTGGAGATCATGGTGGGCTTGAGGATGGGGAAGACGACCTTGAAAAAGATCTGAATCGGGCTGCAGCCGTCGATCATGGCAGCCTCTTCGATCTCGATGGGGACGCTCTTCATGAAGCCGGTGAACATGAACACGGCCAGACCGGCACCGAAGCCCAGATAGATGATGCAGATGTTCCACGGGGTGTTCAGATTGAGCTGGTCAGCGGTCTTGGACAGGGTGAACATGACCATCTGGAAGGGCACGACCATGGAGAACACGATCAGCAGGTTCATGAACTTGCTCAGCTTGTTGTTCACGCGGGTGAGGTACCAGCCGGTCATGGAGCAGCACAGCAGGATCAGGAACACACTGGTAATGGTGATCAGAAGGCTGTAGCCCAGGCTGGACAGAAAGCCCATCTTGGTCACGCCGTAAACGTAGTTGGACAGGCCCGCAAAGGTCTCTTTCGTGGGCAGCTGGAACACCGTGGAGGTGGTAAAGGTGCCCTCTTTTTTCAGGCTGTTCAGCAGGATCAGCACGATGGGGTAGATCCACAGCAGGCACAGCACACTCATGATGACGGTGAGGATGTTATCCCACATCTTTTTCTGTTTAGGCATTACTGCTGCACCTCCTTGGAGCGGGTAAAGTGGAGCTGGATGAGCGAGATGACCACCACGATCAGGAAGAACACCACAGCCTTTGCCTGACCAATGCCCTTCCACTGGGCACCGGAGCGGCCGTAGAAGGTGTTGTAGATGTTCAGGGCCAGCATTTCACTGGCGTTGGCGGGTTCACCGGCGGTCAGGGCCACGTTCTGGTCAAACAGCTTGAAGCTGTTGGTCAGGGTGAGGAAGGTGCAGATGGTCACACTGGGCATGACCATGGGGATCTTGATCTTGAACAGGATCTCGCGGTCGTTGGCACCGTCGATCTTGGCCGCCTCGATCAGGTCGCCGGGCACGCTCTGCAGGCCGGCCACATAGATGATCATCATGTAGCCGATCTGCTGCCAGCACATCAGGATGACCAGACCGA
>ERZ824600.3180-NODE-3180-length-16031-cov-13.120180_pt1 | contig 16031 bp, 13 predicted proteins | sample MGYA00519933_ERZ824600 | MGnify/ENA primary metagenome ERZ824600 (study PRJEB31778, sample SAMEA3449178) | human gut metagenome | biome: human gut; feature: human-associated habitat; material: faeces | place: United Kingdom | collected 2010/2012 ... | reverse complement strand
AAGGTTGCAGGTATTCTTAAAATAGTAAGAAAGAATTCCATAGTCAAAGGCATTTCTATAAGTAATAGAAATATCGACATAATATTTATAATAGTTTCATTTTCTGTAGTTATTACTTCCCACAGTTTACTTAAAATTTCCATAATTATTTATAACCTCCATAAAATTTTTTCTATATTTTCCGCCAATAAAACAAAATGCATTAGCCGGAGTTTTAAAGAATATGGTGTCTGTTTTAAAATCTATATTTCGAATATTGTTGATGTTAACGATAAAAGATTTATGACATCTAACAAAATTTTTAGGAAGACTCAGAGAGATTTTATTGAAAGAACCATATGTTTCAACTATGCCGGTTGTTAAATTGAATACGGTTTTGGCTCCAGATTTTTCTATAAAATTTACAAGAGTTTGGTTTACCAATTGCTTGTTGTTGTTCAAGTTTAGAAATTTAGTTGAATTATTTCGAATATCATCTGCAAGTCGATTTATTGTTTTTTCTAGCATAGAAAGGTTAAAGGGCTTATGAATAAAATCAAATGTTTTGCATTCATAAGCCGAAACAATATATTCAAAATGTGCTGTAATAAAAATTATATATGTAAATTTGTTTGTTTTTCTAATTTGTTTAGCAATTTCAATACCATTTGACGCAGAATTGAAATCGATATCTAAAAATAAAACGTCAACAGTATGGTTGTTTAAATAATCTAATAATTCTTCGGCTGTCGTAGATGTAAAGGCTATTGTGGCTCCGGTAATCATACTTTAAGAATATTTTCTCAAGCATTTCTTTTAATTTCGACAATAATTGGATATTGTCATCACATAACGCGAATTTTATCATATGCTCATCTCCTTTAAATATGGTATAAATCGGGGATTTAATATTGAAAAAAACAGATACCCATTTTTTTCCAAATTGATTACTAATATATTCTAAATTTGAAAGATTGTCAATATTTTGATAAAAAAAATAAAATAAAAATGTCGAAAGTTGCAAAATAGTTGCACTCTTGAGTAAAATATTGTAGAATATGTAATATAACAGTAAATTTAGATAGGAGAGAATATATGAAATTTTATAATAGAATAAGTGAAGTTTGTAAAAAACATAAAAAGGTAGCATTATTTGTCGACATGGATGGAACGATTGTGGAATACAGTGTCTTTCCGGATGGATTTGTAACAACAGAGACAAAAGAAGTATTTTTAAATGCAGAACCATTGGAAGTAGTTCTAAATAATTTAAAAAAAGTAAGAGGTGGCCTTTATATTATTATATCCTTTCTTTTGTATTTCTGTTATAATGTATTTATAGGAGCATACACTATATCATTGAAGTTCATACCAGCAGTATTATTATGCTTAGTTGTTTCATATATTTCAGTCTTTGAATCAACTCCAGTCTTTTTCTGTACAGCATCACTTATAGCCTGCACAGTATTTGATACCGTATAAGACTCATCCTCAAAAAGATACTTATGCAACTGTACAACATCTGTAGCCAAATCAATAGGAATAACCGTATCTCCTACACCAGAAAGTTCCTTTGTAGCAACATTATATGGAAATCCTGTAGTAGATGAAATCTGATACTTAGTAACATTTTTCGCCAGTGCCAAGATTTCTTTAACCGTAAAATTAGTACTGATATCGTCCATCATTGACGAACACATGGATGTAAGTGTTGCTATATCTTCACCCTTACACTTTTCGAGTATCGCCTGCAATACAATTCTTTGTCTTGACGCCCTTAAGAAATCATCTCCTGATGTATATCTGATTCTTGAATATGCTACAGCTTGAACGCCATTAAGGTGTATCCTACCCTCGCCTTTCACTGCCTCACAACCATATCCAATAGAATTAGCCGTTTCAGTTATATATCCGTTAACCCAATGAACTTCTTCCTTAGTAAGATCTAAATCCAAACCACCCAATGCATCAATAACATCCACAAGCGCCTTCCAATCAACACAAACATACTTAGTAATATTCATATCCAGATTGGAATTTATCATTCTGACTGCATTCTCTGCTCCACCATTTGCAAAAGCATTATTAGCCTTATAATACTTGCCCTTTCCAACAGACAAATAGGTATCTCTGTATAGTGAAGCAAGCTTAACTTCATTTGTATCATAGTTTAAGCTGGCAATCATTATACAATCAGAATTTCCACCATCATATTTACCGCTCGAACGATTATCAAGTCCGAATAAAGCAACATTTAAGTATCCATGCATAGTCTGCACGCTATCTTCATCAATATCGTCATTAATGCCGGCTTCGCTGGCTGAGAGATCATCCTTGAAATCAATTTTACCTATTGTACTATTATATAATCCTAAAACAGCCAATACTATAAGTAAAACTAATATTTCAAATATAAATAATACTATTTTTTTACGACCTCTTTTTTTCTTTTTCTTTTTTGCCATGTTATTTTTCCTTTTTCCTATGAATGTAAAGCCACGCGTCTGCGTAATCCTGACGCTCCTTCTCTGACATATTGGTATATTTTCCAAACTCCAGATTTGTCAGACGCATCTGCGGCCTGCCACACTTGAAGCATTCAACCTCTTTCCTTCTTGAAACCATCCGTATCCAGCCACAATCCGGGCAAATGTATATTTTCATCATAGTCCTTATTCAAACTGTCCGAGAACCTCAGCTGACAAAGCATCAAGCTTAGCCTGTGAATCTTCAAGAGACACTCCTTTAACTCCGAAATAGAATTTAATCTTAGGCTCTGTACCAGAAGGGCGTACACAGCACCAAGCGTTATCGTTAAGTTCGTAGTAAAGTACATTAGAAGAAGGAAGACCTGTCGGCTCAACCTTTCCTGTTGTCATATCTTTTCTTGTGTCATTCTTGTAATCACGGATAGCAAGCACCTGATAATCACCAAATTTCTTTGGCTCAGCAGCACGTGCCTTTGTCATAATCTCATTTATCTGTGCGGCACCATCAATACCCTTTAAGGTCATTGTGGAAATGCCCTCTCTGTAGTAGCCATACTTCTCATACATGTCAATCATGCCATCCCAGAGAGTCTTGCCCTGTGACTTGTAGAAGGCAGCCACCTCACACAGCATACAAACTGCTGCTGGAGCATCCTTGTCCCTTGCATATGTGCCCGGCAGACATCCGTAACTCTCCTCCATACCGAATACATAATTGTTGCAGCCGGTTTTTTCAAATTTGAGCATCTGCTCTCCGATATACTTGAAACCTGTTAAAACCTCGATATGCTTTACGCCATATGCTGCCGCAATTGCCTTACCCATATCGGTTGAAACAATTGACTCAACAAATGCAGGATTCTCAGGCAGAGTACCATTGGCACTCTTCTGGCTTAAAATGTACTCACCGATAAGCATAGCTGACATATTTCCTGTAAATGTCACATACTCACCTGTCTTTGTATCCTTGCAGTATACACCGAGTCTGTCGGCATCAGGGTCGGTTGCTAAAACGATATCAGCATCCTTTTCCTTTGCAAGCTCAAGTGCAAGCTTCCATGCATCAGGATTCTCAGGATTTGGATAAGGACATGTAGGGAAATTGCCGTCAGGTACTGCCTGGCTTGGCTCAATGTATACATTCTCAAAGCCCATATCCTTAAGCACTCTCTGTACAGGGCGAAGACCTGTGCCGTGGAGTGGTGTGTAAACGATCTTGATATCCTTTGCCATAGCCTTGATAATCTCCGGATGGATAGAAAGCTTGCGGAGCTCTCCGAAATATCCCTCCTCAACCTCATCAGAGATGACATTGTAAAGACCTGCCTCAATAGCAGCAGCCTTGTCCATGGTCTTTACCTGGTCAAACGATGTAACCTTTGCCACCTCAGCCATGATGCTTGTATCATGAGGTGGAGTAACCTGTGCACCATCCTCCCAGTATACCTTGTATCCATTGTACTCACGAGGATTGTGGCTTGCTGTGATAACAACACCGGCTATTGTACCGAGTGTCCTTACTGCGTATGACAGCTCCGGAACAGGTGCGAGCTGTGGGAATACATATGTCTTGATTCCATTAGCCGCAAGACAGAGTGCTGTGGCATCTGTGAACTCATCATGCATATTACGTGAGTCATGTGCGATTGCAACGCCTCTCTTTACTGCGTCCTCTCCCTGTGAAAGTATGTAATTAGCCAGTCCCTGTGTAGCCTGACGGACTGTGTATATATTCATCCTGTTGGTGCCGGCTCCTATTACACCACGAAGACCTGCTGTACCAAACTCAAGTGTGCGATAGAATCGGTCCTCTATCTCCTTATCATCACCCGCGATATCCTTAAGCTCTGCCTTTGTAGCCTCATCAAAATATGGGTCTGTACACCATTTCTCGTACTCAGCTCTAAAATCCATTTATATTAACCTCCTGTGTCAGCTAGTAAATAAGCCTATTAATGTTAACTATACCGATTTTACCACATTAACGTGAATTTGAAAAGTTTTTGTTCCTTAATATTTTCTTACTCTTATTGATTTTTAAATACAAAGAGCTTGCTAATTATGTAATTAAGTACCACAACCACCACTTGAGCGGTTAACTTCACCCACATGCTCGGGTACGAAAGCATAGTTATAAAAACAAAAATAATAGTTTCCTCAATAATCAGGGTAAAAAATCTGCCACTGAAAAATGCAAACATCTGCACAAATGCTGCTGTTTTTGTAGGTGTTGATACACGAAATACCCACTTTTTGTTAGTAATATACGAAAAAAGCACTGCAAATACCCAGGCAAGAGCATTTGCTATCAATTCATTTATTCCAAGCGCGACATTGAATACTGCATAAGCACCTATGCTTATGATAAATGTCATATTACCAAATACGGTATAGAGAACCAATTCCTTTAAATCTTCTTTTCTCTTTTTCATATCATATCCGTTTCATCTTATGAAATCTAAGTTAATCTGCGATTTAACTATAATAGCGTTATGAACGAAATAAGTCAATGCCTATTTTTGTATCTTAGGTTTCCAATAAATGGACGCTTCATAATATAACCTGCATATTCCACCTTTCATATCCTCACGAACAGAACTTACCATTTCTTTTGTTTTTTTCACACATTTATTCCATTTTACAATATCCTTGGTACTTTTCCCAGAGCTGACATCATACTTATGAATAATATACTTTCCAAGATACTCTGTCATTTTTTCCATTCCATTAATGTTTAAATGCTCTGCATCACTATAGTCTGATGGTACATCTATGCCCAATTCCTGTGATTTATCGTTTAAATTCAAAATATCATATCCATATTCGGAAATAATTGATCCAATTTTATCTATAGCTTCAGGATTTTCAAACTTACGCTGATGTGGAAATCTCACAAACAATACATTTTCTATATTTTGAGCCTGAAGATAAACCAAAATTTCTCTCAATGCTTCTTCACAGCCACTGTCAAAGTTAATATTCTGCAATTCCCCAACCTGCGTACCTTTATCACTTCTGGACACCGTACAAAATCCCTTTAAATAGCTTTGTTTATTAATGGTCATAATGCTTCTTTCCAACGTATTTTTAACAAGACTGATTGGTTGTTTCCAATTAACATGAGAAAAAGCCATATTAAAATAAAACTGTCCCTGTCCCTTTCCTTGAAGCAGAGAATCAACCGAATCCTTACGTCCATAAATATATGGAACATTATCTATCCATCGATGAAGCTGCACCGGATTTTCAAAGTCACTGCTTCCATGCAAATATCCATTCAGTGAAATCACAATCAATTTCGGATTTTGTCTCTCCAAACCTTTTTTTATCATATCTTTATATAAATTTGCCGGAGCTGCTCCCATTGACAAATCATATGACGTATATCCATATTTTTCCCAGGCAATTGCAGGAGAATAGTCAGAATACACTTCACTTGAGCCTATCATCAGCACATCCAATGAATCCTTCGGCTCCATAAAAAATCCCTGAACATTCATCTGTGAAGGGCTGTCATTTACAGAAAAAACTCTACTTATCATCTCATATAAAACAATAAGTATAATCCAAAAAAGAATTATACTTATTATATTTCTTTTTCTTAACATATTATATCTTCCTTATATCCATCCACACTTATATATAGTATACCTTATTTAATGATATAATATTTTAAGAAATCCTTATTTAATTATTAAAAATATCAGCTTTATAACTATTGCTTTACCTCATATATAGTATATCCATCTCCTGTAAAAGCTATTTTAGCATTAATATTGTATTCTTGTAAAATGCCAGCCACTTCATTTGATTTTTTTGAAACCACCATATACTTTACATTAAGCCGAGCCAAATCGTTCGGATTCAAATATACATGAATTGCATCATTATATTCTGTAGTGATATGAGTTTGCTCATCTACAATTGATATTGTCTGATGTGAATATCTGTTCCAGCTTTCCTCATATCTGCTTTCGCTGTCAAGGACCTCCCATTTATCAAAATCAGGCAAAAAATTAGTTGCATTTATAACTCTAGCTCCATTAGCCATAAAAAAGTTGGTTATAAAGCTTTCAGTATCTATTGTTATCCAGGATGCATCCTTATCATTTTCAGATGCAGTCTGCACAAATTTGCTGATTGGATGATTCGTAACAGGTGAAATACCACTCCTGACCGGATTAACAGTTGCCCCCGAAAAGAGCATCACGCACATCAGCAATATAGCACTAATATTCTTCTTATAATTCATAGCCAACATGAGGATTATGACAAAGCCCATAATTTCTGCCAAAATCCATTTATTCGAAAAAAATCCAATAAGACTGTCATTTATAAAAAAGCAATACACTTCGCCAAAGAATAACGGAAATAGAATCTTCTGCCATTTTTCGAACATTTCTCCTTTGTACTTCCAAATGGCATATATACTCCATATCGTGAAAATAGCAGCAAGCCAGCCATACGATGTTTCCATTCTATTTATATATTTAAACTGAGTAATTCTAGATAGCCACTCCGGAAATCCGATACACATATATATAATCTGAACCAGGAGCATAGTCACCATTACTCCACCAATATATATATCTTTATCTTTCTTTTTTTTATAAAACGTCGCTATTCGAGGATATAGACATAAAAAGAAAGGAGCAAATTGTATATATGTTGACACTTCTGAATTATTTTTCACTTTACTTGTCCTATATGGCAGGTAAACGGTTGACAAGTTTGTAAATAAATCAGATATATCTGCATCGCCACCTACACTGATTCTCTTTCCCGGGTATACAGTACTCACTTCTGCACTCAAATCATCCATATAATTCAGACAAAAATAGACTCCTGACGCACCGACAAAAGCTACCGGTAATGCAATTCTATACCACTCTTTTACAGAAAAGAGCATTTTATCCCTGTCTCTAACCAAACATGCTATAAGCAGCACAATAACAATAATTGCTGCAGGTATCTGACAAGATGGAAACAACGAAAAAGCAAATCCAACAACCATAGGTCCTGCTAAAATTGTCATAAGCCATTGCATCCATTTGCTTTTTGCAGTAAAAAAATAATAGCCAATATCAAAAAGAATCATTGCATACAAAAACACAATAGGCATATGCGGAAGAAACCACCATTGAATACAGGGTGAAAGTGCAATCATGAAGCTTCCGGTAACTGATACTCTCACATTTTTTCTGCACAAAATCATGAACATCTCAAAAGAACACATAAAGAGTAAAATAAGCTGCCCACACCAATACCAACTTAGCCCCACTTCGTTTCCAAACAAAATATATCCCCAGTTTAAGGGTTTGCCCAATGTGATGATACATTTTGCAGGTGCGAAATAATCCAATATCATATTTTCATCACCAACGCTCATGCGATTACTGGTAACTCCATAATCATTGTAATATTGAGAAAAGAAGGTCGGTACCTGGACAGCCCATTCATCGGTTCTTATGCTTCTGTCAGCACCGACAATATCAAACCTGTCATCTTCTTTCTGATCTGATACTGTCGGAAAATAGTAATTATATACGCCAATTGATGAACCATGTAATCTAAAAAAAACACATACCACAAATACTATTGCAGCTAAAAGCCATCTATATTTAAAAAAATAATCTCTTTTCATATATTATTTACTTTCTTTATTAAAAATTACTAATTTACTTATTACATAGTTCAGCACTATAACTATTACCTGTGCAACAACCTTTACCAGCATGCTTTGAAAATGTAACAAAGTAATAAACACCAATAGAATTACCTCTTCAACCACAAGAGTAACTACCCGGCCACCATAAAAAGCCACCATCTGCTTTATAAATTCTTCTAATCCATTTGTTGGAGAATTAAATACCCAGATTCTATTAGTAAGAAAAGCAAACATAACTGTAATAATCCACGACAATATGTTGGCTATAAGTTCGTTAATTCCAAAACTCACATTAAAAAGTGCATACGTAGCAATACTTACCACAAAACTTAAGCCACCAAAGAATAAATATAACAACATCTCTTTATATTTGACATATATCGGGTTAAAAACACGAAGCCCCGGTAATTCCATTATTTTATCAAAAATATCTTTATCTTTCGTCTTCATGTAATTTTTTTTCATCTCTCATTACATTATATAAGTCTATTTCAAAATCCTGCCTGTTTTTAGCATAAATTGTATTCAACATGACTCCGGTAAAAAAGCTTTGAATTGCTGACAATGCAACGAATCCACATACAATCAGCGTTGGGAATTTTTCAACTAATCCTGTCTTAAAATAAGACACCAAAACCGGGATAAAGAAGCCAGCCGATATAAGCATCAACACAAATGCAATTATGCCAAAAAAAGCCATTGGACGATAAGTTCTAAATAGTCTGCATATTGTCTTTAAGACTTTAAATCCATCAGAATAAGTGTTAAGCTTTGATTCACTTCCTGCCGGCCTATCCCTGTAATCAATAACTACATTCGCTATATGCATATTCTTATCTATCGCATGAATACTCATCTCAGTCTCTATTTCAAACCCCTTAGAAAGTACAGGGAACGTCTTCACAAATCTATATGAAAACGCTCTGTAGCCTGTCATTATATCTTTAATATCATTTTTAAAAAGGACGTTAATAGATTTTCTTACAATACTGTTTCCAAAATTGTGAAAAGGTCTCTTGTTTTCCTCAAAGTAGGTTGATGATAGCCGGTCACCGACTACCATATCAACCTTTTTCTCAAGCACACAATCAACCATATCTCTCACATTTTCGGCGGGATATGTGTCATCACCATCTACCATGATATAGCATTCAGCATCTATTTCTGCAAACATTCTTCTTATGACGTTGCCCTTTCCCTGCTGATACTCATGCCTGACTATGGCTCCATTATTTTTAGCAATTTCCGCTGTCTTATCTGAAGAATTATTATCATATACATATATTACAGCCTCCGGTATTTCTCTTTTGAAATCAGAAACCACTTTTGCAATTGTTTTAGCTTCATTGTAACAAGGTATTAAAACTGCTATTTTATCCATATTCTTATTATCTTCTAAGAGCTTTAAAAGATACTCCTTCCTGTTTCCAACCATATTTTGGCAATGTGTTATATTCGTTTCTATCAGTTGTCAAATGATGCATACCCTTGAGACCATAATTATACACTCTGTAAATATCAACATCTCCACCTGAATAGAATACAGGCTGACCACCATTATCCTTTACCCAGCCATATTTTGAAGTAAGTACATTTACCTCATTGGTATCAGTAGTATACAGGTGATTTGCAAGACCCGGATTGTACAATCTATAAACAGGCTTTCCTGATGTCGGAGCATACCAGCCTACCCCCTCATATTTCCATCCATGTTTAGATGAGAGGACATTTTTCTCATTGGCATCCCTGGTATATAAATGCTCGCCACTTATAGGATTGTACAATCTGTATATTGTAACCTCTTCCGGTCTCCACTGCGCATTAACATTTAGATCTGATGTAATAACATTAATATTCTGATCCCAGCTATACATGTATCCACTCTTTGACAATTCAGGTGATGATGCAGCATGTCCAAACTTAACTCTCTGCTGTGACACCAATTCATTATCCTGCCCATTATCACTTAGATTATAGAAATTAACTGTATATTCAGAATCATTAACACTTGCTGTCTGTCCACTATTGTGTCCTTCTTTAATATAATACTTATATAATCCTGTAAAATCATACTGCCCATTTTTGCAATATGAATTATACAGCCATGAATTGTATCCTATATAGCTGTATGGATCATAATGCTCGCTTCCTCTTCTACCCTCACCTATACCGGCTACTATAAAATGCCAGTAATATTCAGGCCAATTATTGCCGTATCCATTTGCCAGATCAGGATATGCATTTTTATAATAAACAGGATTAAAACAATCCCTGCCCTGTCTGCCCTCTTTCAGACCATATGTCATAAAATGATTCAGTGCCGCATTTTTATCACTTCCAAATGCAGCTTTTAAATCTGAATATCTGTTCAAGTAATAATCAGCATCAAACACAAGGCTGTAGTCTATCCCATTGTATACAGTTCTGCTTACTCCCAAATAGTCTGCAATACCTGTTGCATCTGCGACCCCCAGTCTCTTTAATGAATCATCTGACCCCAAATAGTTTGCCGCATCAGAAGAATTGCTTATATAGGCATGCTCCACAATGATTCCGGGAAATCCTGACATCTTGCTATGACGTATTACACTGTAATAGTCGCACAGTGAACCATCCGCATATTTATCTCCGGACTCTGAATTTCTGATTCTGGTACCCTCATTGGCAAGTCCAAGTGCCACAAGTCTATTAAGAATTTTTCCGGCAACATTTGCTCCCTGATTTCCAATATTAGCATTATAATTGCTATTTGGATAATAAACTGTAGCACCATGTACTCCGGAATTGCCTATCGAATTATTATGAATCGATACAAACAAATCTGCATTCTTTGACTTTGCAAATGATACTCTGTCCTCAAGCTCCACAAATGTATCATCATTTCTGGTCATGTAAACATCTACATTTGAATATGCCTCTAGCTCCGCTTTACAGTACTGTGCAATTTTAAGATTCAGATTCTTCTCTATATATGATTTTCCGTTGAATGAGCTTGTAGCACCGCTATCCTTACCACCATGACCTGGATCAAGTACTACAACAAAACGTCCATCAGATGTACACTTAGCTAATTGTGAATCATCTTCAGCAACATCAGACAGAGCCTGTGCTATATTATCAGATGTTTCCTGTAAGTTTCCATCATCACTGATAACATATGTGCTCAATGATGCATCATTTATCTCATCAGCAGATGTACATTCATCCGACTCATCCTGATTTACAACATAAGCATCAGCATCTGTTGTATCTACCTCCTTATCCACTCCAAAGCAAGCATCTATTCCACAATCACTTAATGTAATATTATATACATTTCCATCAATTGTATACGATAATGATTTCACATAGTATTTTCCAACATTGTCAATCCTGCCACTGAACAGGAAGCTATCCTTTTCCAATTGTCCATACAATGTAATTTCTTCGTTTGTATCTTCATTGATTACATCTGCACTCACACCATCAATCTTCGAAGGCTCTGACATACCCACAAGAATTTTGGTCTCATCACCACATTTAATATTAGGTTCTGACACAACAACATACTGCAATATGCCTTTTCCATCAGTTTGATTGCCAACCTCAGTAACATTCTCTGAAGTAGTTATTACATTCTCATCCTCTGCATACACAGTACACACTGACGAAAGCATCAGTACCACTGATAATACAAGCGCCCATATTTTTTTCACAATAATCTCCTTTCTATTTAGCCCTTAGTGCCTTAAACGCAACACCTTCCTGCTTCCATCCATAATGTGGCAATGTGTTGTATTCATTAGTATCTGTAGTCAGATGATGCATTCCCTTAAGTCCATAATTATACACTCTCAAAATATTCACATTTCCACCTGAATAAAACACCGGATTGCCATTATTATCTTTAACCCAGCCATCTCTTGATGTAAGTACATTAACCTCATTTGTATCTGTGGTATATAGATGATTTGCAAGCCCAGGATTGTACAACCTATACACCGGTGTACCACTTGTCGGTGCATGCCAACCAATTCCTTCATATTTCCATCCATGTTTAGATGACAGGACATTTTTTTCGTTGACATCGGTTGTGTACAGATGCTCACCATTGACAGGATTATATAGCCTGTATATAGCTTTCTCTGTCGGAGTAGGTTTCTCATCTATGCTTCCATCATTATACCAGTAGTCCATATCCACTCTAGGTGACTTCATACCGATATCGTAGCCATTGCCACTGCTAGTATACTGCCAGAACGCATATGTAGCATCTGTATAATGATCAGGTGATTTTGAATATGATGCCATCCAAAGCTTATATTTATCTGCCAGTGCCTCACCATCCATATAGGTCTTAAAAAAAGAAGCACTAGCATATATCATAGGGGTATACCCTGCGGCTTTCACCCTGTCACAAAATGCAGACACAATACTCGTATGCTGTTCCTTTGACAATCCGGCCTGCCCGATACGCTGATCCTTAGCAAATCCCTCATAGTCAATTACAAGCGGAAGTGAAATATTGTATTGCTGAACGCGATCAATAAGAAATTGTGCTTCCTCTATTGCTTCATTCTCATTGATAGCCTCAGAGTATACATATACACCAACTCTGATACCTGCCGCAATCGCATTTTTTATCTGTTTCTCATATGAGTATCCCATATTAGGATTATTATCTTCCCTGAGTATACCATCAGTCCTGCCTCGACCACCAACCTTTATAAAAGCAAATGTAATGCCTGCAGCCCGGGCTTTATTCCAGTCTATATTTCCATCATTTCCTCCCTGCCATTTCGACATGTCACATCCAAGCTCTGAATACGATGTAACAGCAGCCCTTGCCAGCACCTCTCCATCATCATTATAAGCATCTGCATCATTATTTTCTTCATTATTGACCGGATATCCATCCTTATCATAATACTTATAATACTCTGCATCCTGTAAATCTTCATAAGTGGGATTATACTTTTCCACCTGATTATCTTCTTCAGCTGCAAGTATCGGTGCATGCATAGATGTGCACATTGTAACAGCTAAAACCAAACCTGTAATATTTTTTAAATACTTCATTTTTTATCCTTCTAATTACTTCTTATATAACTTGTATCATTTAAATCTTTCAATTTGAATTCCCCCATATCATAACTATACTCCACAATAGTAACACTTGTATTGTCAACCCCGGATATGCTTTCTTTTGGAAAAAGCTTCCGCAAATAAAATGCCAACGATGAATGTGCCACTATCAAGACTGTATCTCCGGCCTTATTCTCCGAAATAACACTGTCTACACCTTGCCCAAATCTCTTGCAAAAATCATATTTATTTTCAGCATTCATCGGAGATTTAAAATCCTTATCACCAATATCACCAAAACATTGTGACATGTCAGTAACACCATACTTTTCTGAAATTTCTGCCCAAGTCATTCCTTCAGCATCTCCCCATGAAATGTCATTTAAATCACTTTTCTTTTCAACTTTCAAGTCCTGACCAGCGCCCTCCAGCACCAGCCCGGCTGTGTCATAAGCCCTCTCTAATTCACTGCTATAGGCTGCATCAAACCTGATATTAGACAGTCCCTCTCCAAGCTTATGTGCATTATCCTTTCCGGTCTCAGTAAGTGCAGGACTGCCTGACTGACCAACCATCAATCCCTGTACATTGGTATCTGTCTGTCCATGCCTGACAAAATATATTGTCAAATTACCCGGTGGACTATTCATGCTCGAGCATCCCACAATACCGCAGCTCAATATCACGCATATAAATATATTTATAAATTTTCTCATTCTTTGACCTTTCTACGCATTTGGTACTAGTTTATCATATATTATCTATTATTTAAAGTTATGTTTTTTTATTTTTTGGTAAATAGTAACCCGAGAATCCCCTTTGTAACCCAAGACTCCCTCTTTGTAAATGAAAATCCTGTTTTGTAAGCGAGATTCCCGGTTTGTAAATGAAATTCCCGGTTTGTAAGCAAGATTCCCGAATTTTCATTTCTATTTTGATATGATATAATACGTTCAGCAATAAATTTGCGTACAACAACCAGAGATCAATTCTCTCTCGAAATTTTTGTATTCGGAGAATCCATCCCTGTTTTTGATTGGATAGAGTTGTTCTATTCTGGCTCTGGCGGCACTCAGCAAATTTATTTGTTACTTTTTGAGAAGTTTAGGCTTTAAGATGATGTTCTCGGCGGCAACCGGTGAGCATCCCAGTCTCTTAAGCACATCTTCTCCATAGTAAAAGCTGAATGTTTCGTATGGGCTACGGTTGTTCAGCTTTTTTCTTTTATAAGAATTGATATGGTTCATCATCAGAGTAATATCCTGTTGTGTCAGCTCATCGAAACTGCTTCCTTTTGGCAGGATACGACGTATCAATTCATGGTTGACTTCACAGGCTCCTTTTTGATAAGGAGCACTTGGATCGCAATAAAATATCTTTGTTCTATTGCATGGAATGGTGCTACGTTTTTCGATTTCCTTTGGATTTGAAAACTCACTTCCGTTATCTGTCAGAATAACCGGAAACAAGCTATTAAATGTTTTTGCCCCAAGGACTTCATCCAATAAGTTTATGATCTCTATTACAGAGGCTGATGTATTTGCGTCCCGCAAAAAAGCCAGCATGAGACTGCTTTCTACAAAGTGTATGGTAAGAAGACATTTTCCTCCCACACGACCAATCACGCTATCCATTTGTACAATGGTCGTTTCCGGGTTTGCTCCCAGATATTTTTGAAAGTCAGCGTAGCTTCGTTCAATACGGCAGCCCCGGTCAACTTTAAATTCAGGCTTCTTATAACGGGGACGGTATTTCACTTTACGGGGCAGATCAATGTTCCTGATATCAAAGAGCTGGGCATCCACATAGTTATACAATGTCTTTTCACTGCACATCAGTTCATCTACATGAGCAAGATAGATTTGATGAAGCGACTGCCCGTTTTTAACTAAAGGACTGATGATCCCGTTAATTCTTGCAATATCATCTTCGTTGGACATGATACCGGTTCTGGCTTCCGAAACAGCATGATGTGCACGCTCATGTGCATCTGCCGGATCATAAATACGTTTTAATAACGTGCATTTCGACAGCTGACTGCAGCCATTACAAACATAAGGTGGCTTATTTTTGACAGAACAGACATCTTCTACAAAATCAGAACAATGTAAGGTGCATTCAGAGCACAGGCTGCATTTGTAAGCAGATTGGTGTGTACAGCTTGTTCCGCAAATCCTTTTTGCTTTGCATGTAGCACGGAATTTACAAGGATTATACGGATATCCAGGACGACCGCTTTTCTTGTCATAGGAATACTTTTTAATCTCCTTGGCAATGGTTGTACGGTCCTTTCCTAACTCTTTGCCAATTGCCCCAAAGGATGCATTCTCCTGAAGGCGTTGAGCAATAATCATTCGATCTTCATAAGATAAAAACTTTGACATGGTGACTCCTTTCCAGCCGCCAGAAATCAAAGCATAACAGAAAAGAGACCAACTATCCAGTCAGTCTCAATTCATTTGTAAAAGAAAACCCATACCTTTCTTTTACACTGATAACTATTAACTTTTACACTTATCCAAGATAGCGGGTATGGAATCTTGGATTACAATTGAGGTTTTTTTATTTTTTCTTAATCCAAAAATGAAATTTTAAATTCCACCACCACATTTGGTGGTGGAATTTACTCCCGCACAGTAAAGGTTTACTCTTTCATATAAAAATGGTAAGGTTATCTTTCTTTCTGACAGCAGTAGAAAGAAGGATATCCATGAGTAAATATATTCCAGGAAACCAGAAGCACCTTTCCCTTGAAGACCGTATCTATATCGAAAACGAACTGAACAAGGGAGAAACCTTTAAGAACATTGCCCGCTTTCTTTGCAAGGATC
>ERZ824600.3173-NODE-3173-length-16050-cov-3.014379_pt1 | contig 16050 bp, 13 predicted proteins | sample MGYA00519933_ERZ824600 | MGnify/ENA primary metagenome ERZ824600 (study PRJEB31778, sample SAMEA3449178) | human gut metagenome | biome: human gut; feature: human-associated habitat; material: faeces | place: United Kingdom | collected 2010/2012 ... | reverse complement strand
CAAGGTTATGCGCGAGTTCGCGGTGGACGACCCCGATATATGGCTTAAAGCGACCGAAAATATAGGCAATATAATCGACTTCGTTTCGGGCTTAATCGAAAAAGGACACGCCTATGCGACGAAAAAAGGCGACGTGTATTTCTCGGTCGAGTCGTTCGCCCCTTACGGCAGACTTTCGCACAGAAATCTCGAGGACGCCATGAACGGGGTCAGAATAGACAACGACGAGGAGAAACGTAACCCCCTCGACTTCGCCCTTTGGAAGAGCGCGAAAGAGGGCGAAATCTGCTGGGATTCCCCGTGGGGCAAAGGCAGACCCGGTTGGCATATCGAATGTTCGGCGATGAACAGAAAGGCGTTCGGCGACGAAGTGGATATTCACGGCGGCGGCAGAGACCTCATTTTTCCGCACCACGAGAACGAAATCTGCCAGTCCGAGGCTCTTACGGGCAAACAGTTCGTCAAATACTGGATTCACAACGGACTTATAAAAGTAAACGGTCAGAAAATGAGTAAATCGCTCGGCAACAGCCTGCTTCTTTCGGACATTCTTAAAAAATATTCCAACGAAGCCGTCAAATTTGCCCTTCTACAGACGAATTACCGAAACGATATAAATATTACGGACAACCTCTTTCCCGAGGCTGAGAGGCATTTGTACGAGTTTTACATAGTATTTTGCGAAGCGGAAGAGGCAGGGATAAAAATCGAGGGAGATTATCCAGAAATCGACGAGGCGTTCGACAGGGCTATGTCGGACGACTTCAACACCGCGCTCGCTCTTTCCGATTTGTACGCCTTTTTCAAGAAAATCAGGGCGGCGGTTGCGGCGAAAGACCCCGTGGCAGGGAAAATGCTCTCGCAGGTAAAAAAGACTTATTCGCTTTTAGGGCTGTTCAGGTTCGAACCCGAGACTTACGTTAAAAACTACGAGAAAACACACGAAGAACCCGTCCCCGAAAACGTCAGGGTGTTAGCCGAGAAAATGCAGGCGGCGAGAGCGGCGAAAGACTACGCTTTGAGCGATTCGATAAGAGCGGAAATACTTGCAAGCGGCTATGCGGTAATGATTTCCAAAGACGGCGTTTCCGTCAAAAAAGCGTGATAAACGACTTATAGACAGGCTTTTGCGCGGCGATTGGCGGTTTACGACCGAGAAATAATAAAGATTTTGCTAAAACGGTTTACAAAATCGGCGATTTACGCTATAATTAGGACAATAAATTAAGGAAGAAGATTATGATAACGTCAAAAGAATTAAGAAAGGCATGGATCAGATTTTACGAAGAGAGAGGACACGTCAACATCGGGGCGGTTTCTCTGATAGGCGACGGCTCGACGGGCGTAATGTTCAACGTTGCGGGTATGCAGCCGCTTATGCCTTACCTTTTAGGGGCTAAGCACCCGTCGGGAAAGACGAGGCTTTGCAACGTTCAGGGGTGCGTGAGAACGGTCGATATAGAGAGCGTCGGAGACCCGACCCATTTCACCTTTTTCGAGATGATGGGCAACTGGTCGCTCGGCGATTATTTCAAGAAAGAAAAGACGAAATGGTCGTACGAACTTTTAACGGAGGTATTCGGACTCGACGGCGACAAGATTTGTTCGACGGTATTCGAAGGCAACGACGCCGCGCCGAGAGACGAGGAGACCGCTTCGCTTTTAAAGGAAGTCGGAATTAAACCCGAACACATATTCTATCTGCCGAAAAGCGACAACTGGTGGGAACTCGAAGGGACGGTGGGAACGCCCTGCGGTCCGGATAACGAGTGGTTCTATCCGAAAAACGATAAGCCGTGCGGACCGAATTGCGGACCCGACTGCGGTTGCGGCAGATACGTCGAAATCGGAAACGACGTGTATATGCAGTACAAAAAGACGGCGACGGGCTACGAACCGCTCGCCAACAAAAACGTAGATACGGGATTCGGTCTCGACAGATTGCTTGCGTTTCTGAACGGAATTACAGACGGGTATAAGACCGACTTGTTCCAGCCGGTAATCGAATATCTCGAAAAGACGACGGGAAAAAGTTACGACGACGACGAAGAGGCGAGAAAGGCTATGAGAATTATCGCCGACCACGTCAGAACGGCGACTATGCTCATCGGCGACGTAAACGGAATAGTTCCGTCCAACGTCGGGGCTGGATATATTTTAAGGAGGCTTTTAAGAAGGGCGATAAGATACGCGAGACAACTCGGAGCGGAAGTGTCCGTCCTTTCGGGCGCGTCGAAGATATTCATCGAGGAGATTTACGGCGAGGCGTACCCCCTTCTCGTAGAAAAAGAAGAGTACGTTTTGTCTGAAATAGCGAAAGAGGGCGCGAAATTCGAGGCTACGCTTGCTACCGGACTTAAAGAATTCAATAAATGCGTTGACGGCATAAAGAGGAAAAATCAGTTTATGTCGCAGAAAGATCCGTCGTATAAACCCGAGACGGTAATCGGCGGAAAACAGGCGTTCCACTTATACGATACGTTCGGTTTTCCGTTGGAACTCACCGAAGAACTCGCAGCCGAAATCGGCTATACGGTAGACGCGGACGGCTTCGCGGCGGCTTTTAAAGAGCATCAGGAAAAGAGTAAGCAGCCGCAGGGCGCGTTCAAGGGCGGACTCGAAGAGCAGAACGAAATCACGGCGAGACTTCACACCGCTACTCACCTTTTAAACGCCGCTTTGAAATCCGTTTTAAAGGACGACAATATCAATCAGAAAGGCTCGAACATAACGACCGAGAGACTTCGTTTCGACTTCAATTTCGACAGAAAACTTCTGCCCGAAGAACTCGAAGCGATTGAAAATTGGGTAAACGAGGCGATAAAAGCGGACGTACCCGTCACGATGGAAGAAATGGCGGTCGAAGATGCGAAAAATTCGGGCGCGATTGGCGTATTTACCGCAAAATACGGCGATAAAGTCAAGGTTTACACGATGGGGAAATACAGTAAGGAGATATGCGGAGGACCGCATGCGAGCCGTACGGGAGAACTTCATCATTTCCGCATAGCGAAAGAAGAGGCTTCCTCGGCTGGCGTAAGGAGAATAAAAGCAGTATTAGATTGATATACTGTTCGTATGGGAAAGACTAAATTTGTTATAGGAACGATATTATTCGCATTGTCGGTCGCAGCATGCGTCGTAGGCACTATGTTTTTGTATGACGCCACTCATATGGAATCGACCGAGGCTATCGCCGCAATCGTACTCATACCGATTGCTCTTATGTGCTATCTTGCGCAGGTTATATTCGCTTTGCCGTCGCAGATTTTACTGTGGCTCAATTTTAAACGGGGAGACTACGGAAAAATCGCGAGCATAATGATCGCTATAATCGGCATTTTAAGCGTGATTGTAAGCGGAGTGTATTTCGTTTATTTACTGTTGAGATAAAAATATAAAGAAGGTTAAAAAATGGACAGAGTAATACCCGTAGTGGTAATCAAAGACGTAGCCGACACCGAAAAGACCTTGTCGGCGTTAAGAGAAGGCGGCGTAAACACCGCCGAAATCACGTTCAGAACGGCTTGCGCGGCAGAAGCGATTTCGCTCGGCGTAAGTCTTTTCCCCGATATGAATATCGGAGCGGGAACGGTAATAAACGGCAGACAATGCCTCGACGCGTTGAACGCGGGCGCGAAATTTATCGTTTCGCCCGGTTTTTCGAAAGAGGTCGCCGAAATTTGTTCGGTAAACGACGTGCCTTACTATCCCGGTTGCGTAACGCCTACCGAGATTATGGAAGCGTTGGAAGCGGGACTTACCGTGCTTAAATTCTTCCCCGCGAACGTATACGGCGGACTTAAGGCATTAAAGGCTTTATCGGGTCCGTTTCCGCAGGTTAAATTCATACCGACGGGCGGCGTTGATTTGACGAACTTAAAAGAGTTTTTGGAATTTGACAAAATATACGCGGTCGGCGGTTCGTTTATGATGAAGGGCGATATCGCGGATAATTGTCGCAAAATAAACGAAATTTTAGCGGAGGTTAAATAAATATGAAAGTCGTTACTTTCGGTGAAGTAATGTTGAGGCTCGCTCCCGAGAACTATCTGAGATTCGTTCAGAGCGAGAAATACGAAGCCACTTTCGGCGGCGCGGAGGCGAACGTTGCGGTGAGTCTTGCGAATTACGGCGTAGACGCCGCTTTCGTTACTAAACTGCCTGCTCACGAGATAGGACAGGCGGCGGTCAACAGTTTGAGAAAATTCGGCGTCGATACGTCTAAAATCGTAAGAGGCGGCGACAGAGTAGGCATTTACTATTGCGAAAAAGGCGCGAGCCAGAGACCGAGCAAGGTCATTTACGACAGGGCGTATTCCTCGATAGCGACCGCCAAGAAAGAAGATTTCGACTGGGATAAAATCTTCGACGGCGTAGAATGGTTTCATTTTACGGGCATAACTCCCGCCCTTTCGGACGAGACCGCCGAGATTACCTTAGAGGCATGCAAAAAGGCGAAAGAAAAGGGAATAACGATTTCCTGCGACCTCAATTTCCGCAAAAAACTCTGGAGCAAAGAAAAGGCGGGTAAGGTCATGGGCGAGGTCTGCAAATACGTCGACTATTGCATAGCGAACGAAGAGGACGCGAAGGACGTATTCGGAATAGAGGCGGACAATACCGATATAAACACGGGAAAACTCGACAGAAACGGCTATATATCCGTCGCTAAGAAGTTGACCGAAAGATTTAATTTCAAAGGCGTTGCGATAACGCTCAGAGAGAGTTTGTCGGCGAACGACAATAACTGGTCGGCAATGCTTTACACAAGCGGCGAAGCGGTATTCTCGAAGAAATACGCTATGCACATCGTGGACAGAGTGGGCGGCGGCGACAGTTTCGGCGGCGGACTTATCTATTCGCTTTTAAACGGCTACGACGCTCAGAAAGCGATTGAATTTGCGGTTGCGGCTTCGTGCTTAAAACACTCGATAGAGGGCGACTACAATATGGTATCGGTATCGGAAGTCGAGGCGTTGGCGAAAGGAAACGCAAGCGGCAGAGTTCAGAGATAATCGGCGAATTTCCTCAAAAAACGAGGCTATAAGTCGATTAAATGGTTAAGTTCGGCGGTACGGAAGCCGAGTGGAAAGGCTTTGTTAAAGCCGACTGGAACTATGCGGGCAAAGCGACGGTAGAGTACGCGGCGTAATTGCGGGTAAGACTTAAAAAACGAGACTGTAATAAAACATCGACAGGCGAAGCAGTCTAACTATCCTTGCTTTCCCCTTTGGGGAGAGTGGCTTTTGTGAGCCTGCGAACAAAAGACGAGAGAGGTCTTGAATCTTAAAATATCACGAGCGTCATCAACTGTTTACGTTTGCGACCTCTATCGGCGGCTACGCCGCCACTTTCCCCACAGGGGAAAGCAAGAAGAGGTTAGTTTTTTGCAAATATAAAGCGACCCAAAAGCATTTGCTTTTGGGTCGCATTTAAGAAATCATAATAATTTCAACGCTTGTTGTGATCGCTATCCTCGGAAACCTGAGAATAAGAAATCGTCTTGTTTATTTTGAGTATCTCAGTCGAAAAATCGTCGAATTTACTCTCGTCGATTATCACTTTCATAGGACTTTCGTCTTTGAATATAACCGTAAGTTTATTTAAACTCACGTTCTTTATCAGCGAGTCTATATCGGAAATTCTGTATTTGTCGGAAAGCAGCCCGAAACGTACGCGCAAAAAGCCGTCTTTAATCTCGTAACACGAGTTAATGAGCGCGGCTGTCACGAAAACGTCGAAAACGACGGGTAGCACGAGACAGAGCGAATAGTTTATATAATTATAAACCGACAGTTCGATGGGGCTATTTGCCGCGGCTATCAGTCTGTACAAATTCCAGACGAAGCACACCGCGCCGAGGACGTAAACGAGAATAAACGATATAAGTATATACGTTTTGTATTTATATTTGAATTTCATAAGTATTATTATAAACCGAATAGAAAAAAAGTCAACTAAAACGAACAGAAAATGAGTATATTAGAGATTAAAGGACTTTCTCATCGCTACGACGACAGGGATTTGTTTGTAAAATCCGACCTGACGGTGAATAACGGCGAGCATATCGGCGTAGTCGGCTTAAACGGCGCGGGTAAGTCCACTTTCATAAACATAATAGCGGGCAAAATCGTTCAGGACGAGGGCGAAATCAAGAGACTTCCCCGTATGCGTATAGGGTATCTCGACCAGCACGCGACTTTGGATAAGTCGCTTACCGTAATGCAGTATCTGAGGGAGGCGTTTTCCTATCTTGACGAAAAGAACGCCGAACTCGAAAAAATCTACGCCGAAATGTGCGAAGCGGACGGCGATAAACTCGACGAACTCGTCGCGAAGTCCTCGGAAATTCAGGAGGAATTAAACGACGCCGACTACTATGACTTAGAGGCTCAGATTAAGAAAATCGCAAACGGCTTAGGGGTCAATAAGTTCGGCTATGAGACGATTATCGGCAATTTATCGGGCGGAGAGAGGGCGAAACTGATGCTTTCGAAACTTCTTCTGGAAGGGCAGGATTTAACCCTTTTAGACGAGCCTACGAACTTTTTGGATATAGAACATATCGAGTGGCTCACGAAGTTTTTAAACTCGTATAAAAAGACCTTCCTCGTTATTTCGCACGACACCGCGTTTTTAAATAACGTGGCGAGAATGATCGTCTCGATAGAGAACGGACAGATACGCAAGTTTACGGGCAATTACGATCAGTATCTTGTTAAACGTGAAATATTAAACAAACAGTACGAGGACGAATATAACCGTCAGCAAGCCGAAATCAAGAAGTTGCAGGACTATATCGACCGCAACGGGGCGAGGGCTTCAACCGCAGGTATGGCTAACTCGAGAAAGAAAATGCTCGGGCGCATAAACGTTATGGCTAAGCCGTCCGTCGAGAGGGATTGCTCTTTTTCCTTTCCCTATATCGACCTTAATACCAAAGATTTACTGATAGTAAAGGGTCTTAAAGTCGGGTATACGTCGCAACTCATTCCCGACGTTGATTTCCACCTCGGCTCGACGTCCAAAATGTGGATAAGAGGAACAAACGGAGTTGGTAAAACGACGCTCTTAAAAACGCTTATGCGTAAGATATCGAGTCTCGGCGGTTCGTTCAACTTCCACCCTGCGGCGAAAATAGGCTATATCGAACAGGAACTCGGTTTCGAGAACGGCAGTCTGTCGGCGTACAATGTTTACCAGTCCGCATTTCCGAGACTTTCTCAAAAGGAAGTTCGTTCCGCGCTCGCAACCGTAGGACTTTCGGGAGATCTCGCCGTAAAACCCGTTTCCACCCTTTCGGGCGGCGAGATGATGAGGCTTAAACTCGCTATTTTAGGCAATTCGCCGTCGAATATTCTTATCCTCGACGAACCTACGAATCACCTCGACGTCAAGGCTAAAAGGGCGCTTAAAGAGGCTTTACAAAAATACGAGGGCGCGTTGATACTCGTCACTCACGAACCCGATTTCGCCGAAGGGCTTTGCGATATTATATTCGACGCCCGAGCGAAATAAACTTTGGCAAATAATGTGTTTTTGCCCGCCGATAAAAGCCGTTAATCGACTTATAGACGGACTTTCTTGTGTTAATTTATATGAAAACGGTTTCAAAATTCGTAAAAGGCCACGCTGTGGCTATAATAGCGGTAACGGCGGCGATCGTGACGGCGTTTTTCGTGCCGCCGGACAAAGAATATCTCGGCTATTTCAACCTGCCCACGCTCGCGTGTTTATTCGGAACGCTACTCGTGGTGGAAGCGTTGTCGAATATAAGGTTCTTCGAAATACTCGCGAGGAAGATAATAGTAAAATTCAAAAATATGCGAAATATCGTTTTCGCGTTGGTATTCATAACCTATTTCGGGTCTATGATTATGGCGAACGATATGGCTCTCATAACCTTTTTGCCGCTCGGCTATTTTGTCTTAAAAAGCACCGACAAGCCGCAGTATACGGCGTACTTGTTCATTTTGCAGAATATAGCGGCTAATCTCGGCGGTATGCTGACCCCGTTCGGCAACCCGCAGAACTTGTTTTTGTTCTCGTACTACAAAATACCCGTATTGGAATTCCTGAAAATTATGTCGCCGCCGTTTTTGGCGTCGCTCTTCCTTATAATCGCTTGTTGTTTTGTGGTAAAAAGAGAACCGGCAGAGGTTGCGGACGATACGGAATATAAATCGGATACGAAAAAAACGGTGATATATCTCGCGCTTTTCGCCTTGTCGGTGTGTTCGGTACTGAGACTTTTTCCTTATTACATAGGTATCGGAATAGCGACCGTCGGCATACTGATATTCGATATAAGAGCGTTTAAAACAGTAAACTATCCGCTTCTTTTAACGTTCGCGGCGTTCTTCGTTTTCAGCGGTAATATGTCGAGGATAAACGCCGTTCACGAACTTATAGGCGGACTTCTTGATAAAAATACGCTCATAGTGTCCGTACTTTGCTGTCAGGTAATATCCAACGTTCCGTCGGCTACGCTGCTTTGCAGATTTACAGAAAATTACGCGCCGCTGCTTATCGGCGTGAATATCGGCGGTCTCGGAACGCCCATAGCAAGCCTTGCGAGCCTTATAACGCTTGGCAAATACAGACAGACGGGCGGCAAAACCGCGCCGTATATATTGAAATTTCTTTTGATAAATTTCGCGTACCTTGCGGTACTCGTAATATTTGAACTTATTATGGGAGTATAATTATGGAATACCGAATCGAAAAATTTACCGTAAACGGCTACGAGGCGACGGTGATTATACCGTCCGAGCCGAACGGCGAATGGCTTTGGAAAACGGAATTTTTCTACGCTTTCGACAAAGCGGAAAAATCTCTTTGCGAAAAGGGCTTTTTAAGGGCATACTTTGGCATATCGGATAAATACGGAAGTCCAGAGGCGGTGAAACTGATGTACGGTTTTTACCTCGAAATGATGAAAAGATACCCGTTTTTAAACGAAAAATGCGGAATAATAGGTTTTTCGAGGGGAGGACTGTATGCGTTTAACTATGCGCTCGCTCACCCCGAAACGGTGAAAAAAGCCTATTTCGACGCGCCCGTTTTAAACCTAAGGACTTGGCCGAGAAGGGGCGATAAGTACGGCGAAAACGGTCTTTACGAGCAGGTGCTTAAAGAGTACGGGTTCAAGTCGGAAAAGGAATATTTAAATTATGGCGGTTATCCCGTGGAGAATTTCGACAGGTATTTTTCATTGAATTTGCCCACGCTTCTGATTGCCGGCGACAGCGATAAAACGGTTGAGTTCAGGAAAAACTCGCTAAAAATGATAGAGTATTGCAAGAAAAACGGCGCGCCGCTTACTTATTATGTTAAAGTGGGCGTCGATCACCATCCGCATTCGCTTGGAAACGATAAAGATACGGTTAAGGAGTTGACGGTTTACTCATCGGAAATCAAAGGTTCCGACGAAAATCACACGGCGGTACTTGCGAACGACGAAAAGTACGTCGCAGACTTTTTTATCGGATAGACAAATAATTTTAAATATGCTAAAAATAAAGAGAACTGCTTGAAGTAGAGCAGTTCTCTTTTTATCGGCTAAATATTCTTTTTACATTGTATGCAGAGGTCGGAAATTACGCCGGGGGGATTTCTATCGTGAATTTAGTTCCTTTGTCTGTCTTAGAGTCCACTTTTATTTTCAGTTCCAAAAGTTCTGCGATCTTTTTAACCGTCGCAAGACCGAGTCCGTTGCCGCGGGTGTTTCGCGACTTGTCCGCGCGGAAATATTTATCGAACATTCTTCGCTTTGTCTCTTCGTCCATTCCGATGCCGTCGTCTGCTATCGTCACCGATATTTTTTCGTCGCTTTCCGTAACGTAAACTCCCACTTTTCCGTTCTCACGCGAGTATTTTATCGCATTGTCGAGTACGTTTATAAACACTCGGCTTAAAAGTTCGTCGTTGCTTTTAACCGTACATTCCCCGAAGTCCGCGTCTATTTCGATATTTTTTTTCTCCCATTCGGGTTGCAGGGTGAGTATACTCTTTCTGAGCAGTTCCGAAAGGTCGAACCCCCTTTCGACAACCTCTAATCGATTGCTTTGAATCCTGTCGAGCATAAGCGTGCTTGCCGTTAAATCCACGAGCCTGTCCGACTCGGAAACGATAAACGACAGATACTCTTTCGCCTCTTCGTCGGATATGTTTCCTTTCGCAATCAGTTTCGCAAATCCTCTTATCGAGACTATGGGCGTTTTCAGTTCGTGCGAGAAATCGTTGATAAAATCGTCTTTTTCCTCTTCCGCTCGTCTGAGTTTGAGGGCGGCGGTCTCTATCGCTTCGCCGATTTTTTTATAATCGGAAACGAGGTTTCCGAGTGAAATCTCATAGTCTCCTCGGGATATTTTATCGGTCGCTTCGCTTATTTTCGCCGCGTCCTCGCCGCGTTTTTTGTGTCTTAAATACCACAGGCACAGCAAAATTGCGGCAACGCAGGCAAATACGAACGCGAAAAACGCAATGCCGTTACTCATATTGACGGTTACAGCCCCAGTCCTTATGAGTATGAACGTAACGAAAAAACCGAACAGGCATGCGAGTATTATCGCCGTTACCGCGTATATCGCTTCCGCTATCAGCGATTTTTCGGGCTTTCTCTTTTTACTCATCTGATTTTACCGCCTTGTACCCGAGACCTCTCACCGACTTTATCTCGATAGATTTCACCCCTTGCAACTTTTCCCTTATGCGGTTGATATGTACGTTTAAGGTGTGGTCGTCTTTATCCGTCGCGCCCCATATTTCTTCCATGAGTTCGTTTCTCGTGAATATCTTTCCGAGCGAGGAAGCGAGTTTGAAAAGGAGTAGAAACTCCTTCTGCGTGAGGTCGATTTCCGTATCGCCGACCGTCGCTGTAAGTTTGGAAAAGTCAAGCAATAAGTCGTTAAAACGCAGTTTTTGTTCGGAAACGGCTTTGCTTCTGCGCAGCAGAGCCTTGATGCGTAAAAGAAGTTCTTCCTCGTCTACGGGCTTAGTCATATAGTCGTCTGCGCCGACCATAAACCCGTAGTGTTTATCCGACGGCGATTGCTTCGCCGTGACGATTATAATGGGAACGTCCGCGTCCTTACGCCTTATCGCTTCCGTGAGGCGAAAACCGCTCGTATCGGGCAGCATAATATCCGCCAAGATTAGGTCCGGGCGAACTTTGTCTATAAGAGATAACGCCTCTGCGGCCGTAAATGCGGAAACGGGTTTGTAGCCGCCGTTTCTTAAAACTATCGACATGAGTTTGTTGGTCGGGATATCGTCCTCGACTATAAGTATTGAAAACATACTACAAGTATAGCATAAATTTTGAGTTTGTAAAAGCGTTTTCGGCAAAAAGGTGGAAAGGAAATTAAATATGTGAAATACGCATAAAAAAGAGAGATATACCACTTAAAACCATTTACTTGACCGAAACGATGTGCTAAAATAATAGCGAATAGAAAGAAAGCCTTACGGAAACGCAACGGAGGACGCCAAGATGTTGGAATTAAGGGAAATAGTAAAGGAATACTACACGCAGGACGAAACCGTGCGCGCGCTTAAAGGCGTGAGCGTAAAATTTCGCGAGAACGAATTCGTTTCGATTTTAGGTCCGTCGGGTTGCGGAAAGACGACGCTTTTGAATATCATCGGTGGTCTCGACCGCTATACTTCGGGGGATCTTATCATAAACGGCAAAAGCACCACTAAGTTTACGGATAAAGATTGGGACGCGTACCGCAACCACAGGATAGGATTCGTGTTCCAAAGTTACAATTTAATTCCTCATCAGACTGTAGTCGAAAACGTCGAACTCGCGCTCACTCTCGCCGGCGTGAAAGCGGCGGAGAGAAGGGCGAGGGCTGTCGCCGTGCTTGAAAAGGTGGGGCTCGGCAACAAAATCAACGCTCGACCGAATCAACTCTCGGGCGGACAGATGCAGAGGGTCGCCATAGCGAGGGCGCTCGTCAACAATCCCGACATTCTGCTCGCCGACGAACCGACGGGCGCGCTCGACAGTAAAACGAGCGTGCAGATTATGGACCTTTTAAAGGAAATTTCGTCCGAAATGCTTATAATTATGGTGACGCACAATCCCGAACTTGCCGAAAAGTATTCGTCGAGAATCATAAGGCTTTTGGACGGAGAGATGGTCGGCGACGACAACCCCGTGTCCGACGAAGAGGCGGCGGAAATTATAAGAGCGGACGAGGAAAAATCGGCGAAACTCGCTGCGGCGGCGGAGGCTCCGCAAGAAACGAAAGTCGGGACCGATAAGAAAAAGAAAGACAGAACCTCGATGTCCCCTCTTACGGCTCTGTCGCTCAGTTTTAAAAACCTGCTTACAAAAAAGACGAGAACCTTGCTCGTTTCGTTCGCGGGGAGTATCGGAATAATAGGCATCGCGATAATATTGTCGCTCTCCAGCGGATTTCAGAATTACATAAACGGCGTGCAGAGAGATACTCTTTCGAATTACCCCGTGCAGATAATGCGGCAGTATACGAATTTTTCGGCACTGATGATGGGCGGCGGCGAACCCGAAAGGGATAAGTCTCAGAAGTACCCCGACGGCAGCGACCTTAAAGTCAACGACACAATAGGCGAACTTTATAGAGAGTTTATGAAAGGAACTCAGCCGAACGACATGCAGTCGTTTAAATACTATCTCGACAACTGCGGCTACGACAAGACGAAAATCACGGCGATTCAGTATTCATACTCGGTCGATTTCGACGTTTACGGCAAGCCTTACGGCGGAGCGGACGGCGAGACCAAACTCATTAAAAACGCCATTAAAGATATGGTTAAAAAATGGAGCGAGGAAAGCGGCTATGGTACGCAGGTCGGAGGCATGGACGCAAGCGACGTATATTTCCCTGTGTGGTCGGAAATGATTGACAACGTTGACGTTATCAAAAGTCAGTACGAACTCGTAGGAGCAGGCAAGTGGATATCGCCCGAAGATACGGACAAAATAATGGTAGTCGCGAACGCGTATAACGAGATACCGAGTTACGTTCTCGCTTCCGTCGGCTTGGCTCCCGAACCGTCGTTGACGGAAAAGTCGCCCGATTTAACGTATAAAGTCGAGGATCTCATAGGCAAGGAGTTCTACTTGCTCACAAAGCCGTTGACTTATGTTAAGGAATCGGAAAAGAAATACGTCGAAGAAACCGACGAAGGCAAACTCGAAGAACTCGCGAAAACCAAGGGCAGAAAAGTGACCGTCGCCGGGGTTATCAGACCGAAAGAAGGAGTAGCGGCGACCTCGATAAGCGGCTATCTCGTGTATTCGTCGGGACTTACCAAGGCTCTTATTTCGGATATGCATAATACCGAACTCGTAAAAGAGCAGAGAAGAGAATTTATAGACGCCGAAGAAAACGGCAAGAAAGCGATGAATTTATTGAAAGGCGTCGAGGTTCTGAACAATCAGAACGACGTATACGACGTTCTCGGCGGCGTAGGCCTCGTTGATCCCGAGAGTCCGAGCGTGATAAACATTTATCCCGCCACCTTCGAGGATAAAGAATATGTAAATTCGCTTATCGAAGCGTACAACAGGCAATTCCCCGAAGAGGGCGAAGGCTCGGAAAAACGCGTTAAATACGACGATTATCTCGGAATGGCGTTGTCGTCGATGACTACGATAATAAACGCCGTGTCTTACGTTCTTATCGGTTTCGTTTCGGTATCGCTAATCGTTTCGTCGATAATGATAGGAATAATAACCTATATTTCGGTACTCGAAAGGATAAAGGAGATAGGCGTTCTCAGGGCTTTGGGCGCGTCGAAAACAGACGTTTCGCGCGTGTTCAATGCGGAAACGCTGATTATAGGCTTTGCCGCCGGCATAATCGGAATAGGTATAACCGTACTTTTAAACATACCGATAAGTCTTCTTGTAAAATCGCTCGCCGGGATATCGAACGTGGCGGTGTTGCCGTGGCAGGGCGGATTGATGCTCGTTGCGATATCGATGGCGTTGACGCTTGTTGCAGGGCTGATACCGTCGAGAATGGCGGCGAAAAAAGATCCCGTAATCGCCCTTCGCTCGGAATAATAAAGGGTCGCGGGAAATTTCTTGTAAAAACTCTGCTTATTTCTCCCGATATTAAAGTCTCCCCTAATCAAGGGGAGACTTTTTGCCTGTTGGCGTTTTTTGGGGTTATATTATGCCTGCTTTTTTCTTCGCTATAAGTCTGCCGTAGTCCTTATAAACGCTCGAAACAACTTCGTCCCACGTGACATACAGGTCTCTTTTCGCGCCCTCGGCAACCTTGCGGTAATATTCGTCGTCGTTTAAAATCTGTTCGATTTTTTCGGCGAACGCCTCGTCGCTTGGGTCTGCGATAAATCCGTTTACGTCCTCCGTTACCGTCCCTGCAGTTTTTGCGCCCCTCAAAAAGACGGTGGGGGTACCCTGACACGCCGCCTCTATCTGAACGAGCGAGTTTGCGTCGTACAGAGACGGAAATAAAAACAATTTAGCCCTCGCGTAGATTTTTTCGAGAGTTTCCGCTTCGGCGATTTTGCCGCACATAATTACGCGGTCGCAAATCGCGAGTTTTTCGAGTAGTTTTTTAAACTCGTTCTCGTCCTGACCCGTTCCGACGAAAAGCATTTTAAATTCATAGCCTTTGTCTTTGAGAATTTTTAACGAACGGGCAATGAGTTGTATATTTTTAAGATAATTTATTCTTCCTACGAACAATAGTACCGTCTCGTCCTCTCTAAGTCCGAATTTCTCGTTTACGAACTTATAGGCGGACTTTTTATCCTCGATCGGGGTATGAGAAGTCGCGTTTTTACGGACGAAACAGGGTGCTTTCAGGTTGTACTCATAAGCGTAAAGAGCGCGAATCGAATCGTTTACGGCGTAACATTCGTTGCAGGCGTTGAACGTCTGCATAATGAAGAACATCGCTATATCGACGCTCGATTTCAGTTTCAGAACTCTTTCGCAGTCCTGTTTGTATTGCGAGTGGAGGGTTGCGACGACGGGAATACCATGATTTTTCGCGTAATTCACGCCGACCTGACCGACGGAAAAAGGCGAATGAATGTGAACGATATCGAGATCGCTTTTGTTGAGTTCGTCGATAAAATTTCTGTCAAAATTCGGCGTGGGGATAGCATAGTCGTATTTTTTAAAAAACAAGGCGTTACACCTTACGACTTTGTAGGGAAAATCGTCCTTATAACTTTCGTCCGAACTCTTCGGACAAAAAACCGTGACGTCTGCGACTTTTGAAAGTCTGGTCGCGTAGTTGTCGACGACTTTAATTACGCCGTCAATCATAGGATAGAATACGTCAACAAAAATTCCTATTTTCATTTTAACTCCGCAATGTTTTAATACTGATATATATTTCTTGTTTGATTTTTATGCGTTGCGTAAATATTCAACGTGTTGATTCGGTTCGACTAAAACCGTCTTGTAATCGGTGTAAATTACGCTTCCCGATTTCGCTTTCGGCGGTTTTTTCACGAATTTTTTGAACGTATAATCGACGGGTATCTTCGTGCCTCCTTGCCCGTCGCTGTAATACGCGCATATCTCCGCTGCAATTTCTATAACTTTGTCGGGTATCGTCTCGCCTTTGGTCTCGATTATAACGTGCGAGGAGTGATAACCCTTCGTGTGAAGCCACAAATCGTCTTTGAACGCCCGACCCGTAAGTCTGTCGTTCTGAACGTTGTTTTTGCCGCATTTCACGACGTATCCGTCGATGACGTACCCTCTGTAAGGACTTTCTTTCGTATCTTTTTTGCGGAATTTCGGCTGCGGAATTATTCCGTTTTCCATAAGTTCGTCCTCTACGTCCGCAAAATCCGAGATTTTTTCAGCCGAATTTATCTCGTAAAGTACCGATTTTAAGTACGCGAGTTCCTTTTCCGTTTCTTCTTTTTGCGGAACGGCGATTTCCAACGCCCTCTTCTGTTTAGCGTATTTTTTGAAATACTTCTGCGCGTTCTTGTTCGCCGAAAGCGTTTTATCGAGCGTGATTTTTACGGGCTTATTTTCGTCGTAATAGTTTTCGAGCG
>ERZ824600.3171-NODE-3171-length-16063-cov-3.970952_pt1 | contig 16063 bp, 11 predicted proteins | sample MGYA00519933_ERZ824600 | MGnify/ENA primary metagenome ERZ824600 (study PRJEB31778, sample SAMEA3449178) | human gut metagenome | biome: human gut; feature: human-associated habitat; material: faeces | place: United Kingdom | collected 2010/2012 ... | reverse complement strand
GAACGGGAGTGTCTTGCCTTCGGCATTGACCCATTTGCCGTCGTTGTCCTTCATCTGCAACTCTATATCCAGATTTCCGGCCACAATCTTGTTGACACCGGTGGAGGCGGTGTCGGTGAACCACGCAAAGGTGGTGCCGATGAGCATTGCCACGCACATAAGGATAGCCAGTGCGCAGGAAATCAATGCCCGCTTGGTAGATCTACTGCTTGTCATTGTTGTTTTTCCTCCTTATTCTATATTCTTCAATAACAATATATAAACACGGGTTTTCCCGTGATTACACCAAAGCAATCAAAAGGCACAAGCATAACTTATGCCCTTTGATCGCCCCTCCGCCCCCGAAAGGGGGGGCGGAGAGGACTGGGAAATCTACTTATTTGGAGATCGTGTAGAACCCGTCGGCACCCTTAGCAGACTGGGTAGCACCGTTGGCAAAGAAACCGGAATACGTTTCCTGATTGATCTTTACCGGCTTAATGGGATCTACCAACAGGGTGCCGGTAGAATCCGATACCCAACCGGTAGTCTTATTGTGGTTAAAAAAGCCACTCTTATTATTAACAGAGAAGGTGCCTCCCTTAACAGTAGCGGTGTAGCCCTTCGGAATGTTGAAAACAACACTGTTGCCAGCTGTAAAGGTACAGTCATTCACAACCACATTGCCCTTTACGTTGGTTAGATAGGAATTATTTCCTTCCGTAGTAAAGGTACCGCCATTGATCACGACATCCACATTCGCATCGCTATCACCCGTGACGATATATCCATAGTTCCGATGGGAAACAAACTCACCGCCGTTAATGATGATGGTGGTCTTTTCGGTCCTGTTGTAAGAAGGGGCTTTAATCAGATAATTGTAACTGCCCACGTCATTGGTATTCTCAAAATAGCCGCCGTTGATGGTCAGTTTAGAATTGCGGACACTGATCACAGGCGCATAGCCGGAGCCGCCATCCTTATTATATCTGCTGATAAATTTACCGCTCTCAATCGTAACATCGGAGTTTTCCGCTTGCACTACCGCATAGGAATCGGTAGTTTCGATTTTACCGTTTCTATCTTCGGAAGTATCCTTGATAACAATTTTTGATCCGTTCACTTGCAAGTGCTCCGTTTTCATGCTTTTCCCGTTCAGATCCAATGCAATGTCTTTGTTGGAAATACGAAGATTCGGCACATTGTCAAGATCGTCATAAAGCTTGATGGTCTTTCCATCGATATCGTCCGATGTCAGCACCTCTTGGAGCTGTTCCAAGGTAGCAACCGGCTGCACCTCCGGATAGTCGGCAAACTTATCGTAGTCCGGACCGAAGCTGTCGCTCTCGTAGTTATACTGCGTAGCAGCCACGCTGATACCCAAGTCAATGGTCGGAGCCGCCTCGTCCGTCTTGTGGTTGGCTTCGTTGCCCGCGGTGGTAGGCATCCAGACAACCAGGGTCACGACCTTCTGGCTGTTGTCCGTGCCAGTAGCCATCAGGTGGTTCTCTTTGCTGTAGCCCTCCTTGATGAGCTTGCTGTCCGTTGCGGCGGCCACCAGAGCATCACGGTCAACGCTGTTTTCAGTCCGGTCGCCATCCAGCACTGCGAAGCGGATGTAGTCGGACAGCTTAAATGCCTTGTTGTAGACATTGGTGCTGCCCACTTCTTTGGCAATGTTGATGCCCAGCTTGTACTTCAGAGCCAAGGAACCTGCGTTGCTGACCTTCAGCACCACATACTCCACATGGCCCGGCTCCCACAGAGCGTTGTTGTCAAATACCGGGGTTTCCTTGCTGGCTTCCTTGAATTCGCCACCCGTAGTGCTGTTCTTGTATGCCAGTTCAATGTCCAGATTCCCCGCCTGGATCTTGTTGACACCGGTGGATGCGGTGTCGGTGAACCACGCAAAGGTGGTGCCGATGAGCATTGCAATGCACAAACCGATGGCAAGTGCACTGAAAAGCAATGCGCGTTTGGTAGATTTGCTGCTTGTCATTGTGTTTTTCCTCGACAATATGTAAACACGGATTTCCCGTGGTTACACCGTAGTGGTGTCGGACGGTGTTTCGTCCTTTTGAGTAGGCGATTCACCGCCGTTGCCTTGTGCCATCTGCGCCTTCATTTGCAGCATCTCCTGCATCATGCGCTGCGTTTCCGCACGGTCGGCTTCCAGCTTTTTGCGCTCGGCATCTATTTCGGATTGCTGCTCTGCTTTGTATTTGCGGAACAGGCGCACGCAGCGAATGCCTTCGAGCAATATCAGCGCAAGGAAGGGGATAAGTATGCAGACGATGTAGCCCTGTGTGGTTTTAAGAAAACGGAAGAACGTGCCGAGCTTCGGTATATGACCGCTGTACTTGCCGATAATGTACGGGTAGGTAACAATGGTGGCATCGTCCGTGTCGGTAGTAGTGCCGTAGGTGATAAATCCGGGGTTGCCGTTTGCATCGGTCGTTTTCGAGCGGATCTTGTGGGTGACGGTTTTGCCGAAGTTTTCGCTGTTTTGCGAGGTGTAGGCGATTATATCGCCCTCGCGCAGTGTCTGCGGGTCTACCTCCTTGGCAAAAACCAGGTCGCCCGCATCGAAATCGGTTTTGCTCATCGAATCCGAAAGCACGATGAATGCCTTATAGCCGAATATGCTGCGGTCGGCATTGTCGAACGTGGAGACCGAAACGACGGTGAACACCATCATGAACACGGCAAGCGCGACAATGAGCCATGCCGCAATATTCCTGATAATCGCAAGTGCTTTCATACAAACCACCAAAAACAGAATTTAATCGAATTTCTTGTCGGGATTGTTCTTTGTCTGGGTCGCTTCGGCGCAGACGGTGAATTCGAAATCCGAGATCTGCGCTTCGTTGCCCGCTTCCTTCGGGAAGTAGAAGTACACCGTCAGCTCGCGGCGCTCGCCGACGGCAAGTATGTCCTCCGCGGCGGGTACGCTGCTGCGCACAAGCTCACTCGGCTTTCCGGAATAAAGCACCGTTTCGCCGTTTTTGATCGTGACATCAAGCACATCCGCAAGCCCGCCGGAAATGTTGTCAAAGTATATCCGGTAGTAAACATCCCATGTGCTTTCGTTTCGGATAAAGAAATCCTTTTTTACCGTCATGCCCGGCTCGAACAGGAATTCATGCTCGCTGATAATCGGCTCGCCGTCGTTCAGATTGAGCTTTACTTCGCCGGTGCGGAAATAGTTGTTTTCCACCGCAACGGAGGAATAAACAAGCGCGGCGGTCGTTACGATAAGGCATACGGAAAGAATGATGATGGCGATTATTCCGCCGGTAATCTTTTTCGCGGTCCGGGATTCAGTCATTGAGATCATCCCCCTTTTTGTTTTTGCGCCTCCGGGCGAAAATCAAAAGCAAAAGAACGACAGCCGCCCCCGCGGCGAGAAGCACCCATACCGTCGTGGAGGAATCGTCGCCTGTCTGGGGAGGCGGTATGAGATCGCCCTCCACCCACCATTTGAAATCGGCGGTCAGCTCCTTATTTTGGTATTCGTTGCCGACATTCGTTTCAAGGTAGGGTGTGATCTCGTAATAAAGGTCCTCCTGCGTTTTTGCCTTGGATTCGTTTTTGTAATCAAGGCTTTCGGGCATCTCGCCCATCAGCCCGTCATAAAGCGTTTCGCCGGTCGAAAGCAGAGTCACACGGACTTTCAGCACCTCTGCGAGCTTTTCGTAACCCTTGCGTACCTCCGCATGGAAGCGGACGGTGACCTTTCCGTTGTAGTGCACGCGCACCCGGTAATATTGTGTTATCCTATCGCCGGGGAACATATTTTCCGCATTGAAGGGGATGTTGTCCTCATCCTTGCCCTCTGCAAGCTCGATCGAAGCGGCTGTTTTTGTGCCGGAGTTGTCGGAAGATCCGGAGATCGCCGGGAGCGATACCGTGGCTGCCGAGGAAGGCTCTGCGGAGGCTTCCGTTTCCGCGGAGGATTCCGCCGCGGCAGAAGATTCGGGTTCTGCCGAGGTTCCGGTTTCTGCGGAGGATTCGGGTTCTGCGGAGGATTCGGGTTCTGCCGAAGACAGGCTGCTTTCCGCGCCGGAAGCTGTTATAATGTTATCCGGAACGGTGACCGTCGCGTGATCGTCGCCCGATTTGCGGTTGTGAATAAGTGTTGCGCCCAGAGCCGCGAGGCTCAGGCACAGAAGGATAGCCAATATGATTATTGCCGTCTTTGTTGCTTTTGAACGATTGTTTTGCTCCATGTTGCCCCGCCTTTCTTGTCTTTCAAAAAGAATTTTCCGCTTGTAAAACGGCAGCGTGCAAAGCTATTCTGCCGCCGCGGCTTTTCGCAGAATTCGGTATTCTGCGAAAATGATAATCTAAAGCACCAAGTGAATTGTAACATATCGAACAACAAAAGTCAACAGATAACGAGATAATTGTGTGAAATTTATTGGGTTTGTCAGATGAGCAGGGAGCAAGCTTGTCACAAAATGCGCCCGAAAGACTATAACATATGTATGAACCGTCGGCACCGCGTTTGCAGTCCGAAAATGTTTTGCTAAAATACAAAAATACATATTACCGAACCGGAGGAAAAAATGCTGAAAAATCAAGCTGTTTCAAGAAAAAATCACCGTGTCCGCAAGCCGTTTCGCACTTGGCGGCGTGAGCGTGCACGGCCTGCCGAGAGGAGTGCGGAGGCGCGCGCCGATTTTGGGCGCTGCTGCGATGAACGGCTCTTATCCTGCAGAAACGGTGTGCGGGAATCTACATATATTATATTGAGTATAGTTATTATATTAAGTATAGTACAACCCTCCGTGGAGCTCAAACGTTCCAATATGGAAAAGCTGAAATCCGCGGGCTTTTGACAAATGTGACTCACGTTTTGCGATATTTTGCAGAATACCGAACTCTGCGAAAAACAGGGCGATAAGCGGCGCGTTTCGCAAATGTTTTTTACAAGGCTCCGTGCATGAAACAAAAAAGACGGCGACCCGTGATTTAGGGTTGCCGTCTTCGGCTTTTTATTCGGTTTTTTTGCTGCTCCGCGGTATCTGATTCGGCGGCCGTTATTCACGCCGCTTTACATGATGCCGTTTACGTTATGTCCTCGATGGCTTCGTCGAGTTTCGCCTGCGCGGAGCTTGCAATGGCTTCAAAACGGGAGGCAATGTTTTTATCCATGGAGGTATATGCGGTGATTATATAGCCCCAATTGTATACGGAGCCGAGATCGAAGGTGCGGGAATTGAATATTATATCCAACATTTCCGCCGATTCTTCATCCTTGGCATCGCGGTATTTGAGCTGGACATCCATATAAGCCGGTGTGACAAGCGCCTTTGATTCCTTGGAAAGTGCGCTTACGATCAGCCCGACATCCTCAACATCCTTCACGCCGTAGGGAATAAACATTGCAGAGGAATTGCCCACGGAAACGGTGTGGTAGTATCTGTCCTGCGCGGGATCGTATTTCGGAACGGGAAGTATGCCGAATTCGTCGTCCATCTTGCGGAAGGAGGCAATATTGATGAGCCCGCACATGTAAAACAGCTCGCGCCCTTCGAGGAATGCCTTGTGCACCGTCGCTTCCCAGACATTGGAAAAGCCCTTGTTCGTATAAGGCTCGTGATTGGCGACCATGACGGTTTCGTTTTCGTTATAGAAATCGAGCACATGTGTGAGTATGTTTGCAGTCGCCGTCATATCGGTGTTCATTGTCAGATAGGGTATACCGTCGCCGTCCGGCAGGGCGATCTTTTTGCCTGCGCTTATATAATGAACGTAAATATTATAGGTTTCGGTACCGAAGGCCCACTGGTCTTTTTCGTCCATTACTCCGTCGCTGTTAAGATCGCGGCTGATACCGTCGCGGCGGCAGATCTCCGCAAAGGTGTCGAAATCCCATTTGCCGTCGCGTGCCAGGTCGTAGAAATCCTCGGATATACCGAGCTTGCGTTTGAGATCCTTGTTGAATATCATGCACCAGGTGCCCTGGTTGTCATAGGTGTTTATATCGCCCATGACAAAATAAAGATGCCCGCCGAGCGCAAGGTCGTTCACGGCGTTCTGATCCCACCAGGAGGCGGAAAGATCAATGGTGGAGATATCATTGAGGTCGTAAAGGTTGTGCTCGAGCGCGAGCACGGCGGCATTGCCGGTGGAATCGAAAACTATGTCGTATTCGATATTTCCGGAGCTGACCTGGTTGCGCACCGTCTGAAATACCGGGGTGGCGCTGTCGACGATGCCGTCTATTTTGCAGTTGTAATCGTTCTGCACGCGTTCGATAACGGCTTTCTTTGCCTCGTCGACCGAATCCGGGTTTTCTTCGCTGTAAAGCACCTCGCCGGTGTAGCCGAGTATGGAATTCGAGCCTGCGCCAAAATCCGGGCAGAGAACGCGGAATTCGCGCCCTCCCATGTCCTTTACGGGAACGTCAGGATCGCTGTTTTGGCTCGCGGTGCTGTCCGCGGAAGAGTCGGAAAGACTGATATCCCCGTCATTCCCGCAGGAAAACATCAGCGGCAGCAGCATTACGGCTGCCAGAACTATAATGAATGCTTTTTTCATGAAACGGTTCCCCTCGTCTATAATGAATGCTTTTTTCATAAAACGATTCCCCTCGTTGAATTTCAATAAAATAATTATATTATGGAGCGGGCAATTTGTCAAGCATGGCAAAAGAAAACCCGCAAAGGAAATATAACAAAAGCGAAAGTTGACAAACGGTACAATGCGTTGTATAATAAATGAACCGGCAGCGCCGAGAAGCGTGTGCCGGTGCCCCCTATAAATGTATACGGGAGATGATTTTTTGACAACCGCACTCAGAAACTTTCTTATAACCTTTTTTGTTTTGATACTGGTCTTCGCCTTTGTCGGATACCGCTGGATATACCCCGGGCTGAAGGGAGTCGTGGACGAATGGTTCGCCGATGACGAAAGCTCCGCCCCGGCGGAGGAATCCGGGTCTTCCGGCGATACCTCCCGCGTGGATGATTCCTCCGCGCCGGTTCCCGACACAAGCGGGATCGTAAACGAAAACGGCGATGTTTTCACCGCCGTGGTGATGAGCATCGATTATAAAGGCAGCGCGCTTATCTGCACGTTCATCGATGCAAACGCAAAAACCGAAAGATATATCCGCTGCTCGATCCCCGTCACCTCGAAGGTGCTGAACTCCGCCGGCGTGTCCGTGCCGTTCGGCGACTGCATACGCGATATGGACAACGATTCCGTCTGTGCGCTTGTAACGGCGATGACGGGCATCGACGTCGATTATTGCCTGCGGTTCGACCGCGAAAGCATAGCCGCGGTCGCCTCCGTGATCCCCGGTGCATCCATCACATTGAAGGAAGGCGAAACGCTCCGCTTTGTGAACCCGATCTATGAGGATTATGAGTTCACCCCGGACGATACCATAGAGGATCACGAGGATTATTACCTGGAAATAACCAACGATGCCGACGGCAGGGTTCTGCTGAACGAAACGCTGGGCGAAAAGAAAAAGCTCGAATGGCTGCTCGAATACAACCCGAACAACGACGGAAGCGAATACAACGCCTATTACAACCAGATATGCCGTTCGCTGTTTGAAAAGCTTTATACCGAACCCTCCGTCCGCACGAACGAAGCCATGGGCAAAATTGTTCAGGCTGCGTACTCGACCAACCTTTCGACGACAGCCGTCGCCGAGCATATAGACACCATATTCGCCTATAACGATTATGCGCAGCGCTACGATATAAGCTACCCCGGAAGCTGGGAAAGCGCCGTGAGCAAGCTGCGCGCGTATGACGGCAGATACGAATAAATATACCGGAGAATCCCCCGAACATGAAGAAAAACATCTCGCAGGCAACCAAATGTATCCGTTCCGGATATAAGCCGGGCAACGGCGAACCTCTCGCATTGCCGATATATCAATCCACCACATATGCCTATTCCTCGCCGGAACAGATCGGCAAGCTTTTCGATCTGACCGCCGAAGGGCATATGTATTCCCGCATTTCCAACCCCACGGTTGAGCTTGTGGAAAAAAAGATCGCCGATATCGAAAACGGTGTCGCCGCGCTCTGCACCGTTTCCGGGCAGTCGGCAACGCTGCTTTCGGTTGTGAACATCGTTTCCGCGGGGGACAGGATACTTGTCTCCTCCAAAGTATACGGCGGAACCATAAACCTTTTCGGTGTCACCCTTCGCCGCTTCGGCGTTATCTGCGATTTCTTCGATCCGGATATGCCGGATGAGGAAATAAAAGCGCTCATACGCCCCGAAACAAAGCTTATCTTCGGCGAAACCATCGCAAATCCGGCTTTGAAGGTATTCGATATTTCCCGTTTCGCCGCCATCGCGCACGGGGCGGGGATCCCGCTTATTATCGACAACACCTTTGCCACGGGCGTGCTTTGCCGCCCGATCGACCACGGTGCGGATATAGTCGTTCTTTCCACCACAAAATATATGGACGGTCACGCCGTCATTGTCGGCGGCTGCATCGTGGACGGCGGCAGGTTCGACTGGGCTGCGAGCGGCAAATTCCCGCTGCTCTGCACGCCGGATGAATCCTACCACGGAGTCGTTTACACGCGTGATTTCGGCGCGGCGGCTTATGTTACAAAGGCGCGCGTTCAGCTCGTGCGCGATTTCGGCGTTTACCCCTCCGCGCAGGATGCCTTTCTGCTCGACCTCGGCTTGCAGACGCTCGCCGTGCGGCTGCAAAAGCATTGTGCAAATGCACAGCGCGTTGCCGAATATATTCTTGATTCCGGCTATGCCGAATATGTAAATTACCCCGGCCTGGCTTGCAGCCCCGATCGCGCACTTGCGGAAAAATATCTTCCGGACGGGTGCGGGGGTGTCGTTTCCTTCTGCATACGCGGCGGAAAGGAAGCCGCCCTGCGCTTCATGAACGAGCTTACGCTCTTTACAAACGCCGTCCATGTGGCAACGGTGCAATCCTGTCTGCTCCACCCGGCGACAACGACACACCGCCAGCTTTCGGATGAAATGCTCGCCGCTTCCGGCGTGGATGCCGGTCTTATCCGTATGTCCGTCGGGATCGAGGATATCGACGACATCATTTCCGATATCGCCGGCGCGTTTGCCGCGGCAGAAATCGAAAGGGCATAAAAATTTACCGCGTTTTCGTGCGGTAAGCTATTGAAAAACAAAAACGAATGTGATATCATTATCCTAACATACTCGGGAGGTATAAAACCATGGCATATTCTATCGACAAAGATACCTGCATCGGATGCGGCACCTGCGAATCCGAATGCCCGGTTTCCGCGATCTCCGCCGGCGACGACGGCAAGTATTGCATCGATCCGGAGCTTTGTGTCGAATGCGGCGCCTGCGCGGGAGTTTGCCCCGTCGACGCTCCTCACGCTTGATCACAATGTAAGGCGATAATGCGCCCGCGGCAGAGGTTCCGTCGGGCGCATTTGTCGTTTTTGAGATTTTTTCGTAACCGAAACCGTTTCTGCGGGGTATTATTATATGGTCAACGGAACACGCACGCGAATAAACGCTGATATAATATTAAACGAACCTCACGGCGGTATCCGCTTCGGTACGGATGCACTTCTGCTTTCGTGGGCGGCGTATGATGCCGCCGCGGGCAAAAAGCGTGTCCTGGATATCGGGACAGGCTCCGGGGTGATCCCGCTGCTTTTGCTCGGCGCAGGCAGCAGATCGCACTTTACCGGGCTTGAAATACAGCCCGAATACGCTTCCGCCGCAAACGAAAATGCCGCGCAGAACGGGTTTTCGGCACGGTTTACGGCAATATGCGGCAGTGCTGGGGATGCGGCGGCGCTTTTCCCGGCGGGCGGGTTCGATGTCGTTGTGACAAATCCGCCTTATATGCGCGCGGATTGCGGATATGTCAATACGTCGCACGCGCTTTCGGTCGCCCGCAGGGAGGAATCCGGCGGCATCGCGATGTTTTGCACGGCGGCTGCGCATTGTCTGAAAAGCGGCGGTAAATTCTTTACGGTTTACCGTCCGGACAGGCTTTCGCATCTTCTTTGCTCGATGAGCGAAAACGGTATCGAACCGAAAAAACTTCGGTTCGTTGTGCCGTCGGTCGGCAAAAAGCCCTCGCTCGTGCTGGTTCAGGGCTGCCGCGGCGGCAGGGAGGGCATGGTATGCGAGCCCGACCTTTATATTTATAATGATCCGGCGCATTCCGCCGAAACAAAGGAAATGCTTTCCGTGTACGCACGGTTCTCGGGCGAAAGGAACGGGTGAAAAATGTCAAAGCGTCTGCTTACGGTATTTCTGGCCGCAACAATGCTGCTTTCAACGGCGTCATGCCTGTTTGCGGCTTTTTTGACGTGCGCGGACGTTTTTGCCGGGCTTGACGATATTTGGGAATCCTCGCTTGCCGCTGCTTCTTTGCGCGGGGATATCGGAATTTCCGATGAAGCCGCCGCTTCGCACGGGGGCGCGCGGTATATAGTCGGCTTTCGCAGCGAAACGCCGCGTGCCGAAATCGCGGCGCTGCTGGAAAAAACCGAATATGTTCCGCTTTCTCACACGAGCTCGGGTGTTTTTGCGGTTTCCTGCGGGGATGAGGCTGTGCTTGAGCGTATTTTCGGGATGTGCGAGTATTACGAAGCAGATCTTCCGCGCGAGGTGTTCCGTACCACAAACGATCCGATCCCCATGCCGGGCATGGAGGACATATCCGTTCCCGCGGTGCGGGATATCACATCCGGCGGCAGGGGCGTTACCGTCGCCGTTATAGATACCGGCATTTCTCGGGAGCACGAGGACCTTGCGGGCGCGGATATTCTTGCCGGATATGATGCGCCGCGCCGCACGGCGGGCGTTTATTCGGACAGCAGCGGCCACGGGACAGAGGTCACCGGGGTAATCGCGGCGACGGCGGATAACGGGCTCGGCACAGCCGGACTTGCATGGAACGCGACTATTCTGCCGATAAAGGTCTCTGACAGCGAGGGCAGCATATTTTCCTCCGATCTCATTGCGGCGATCCACTTTGCCGCCGATTCGGGCGCAAAGATCATAAATATATCCGTCGGCGGTTATTCCTATTCCGCAGCCGAACAGGGGGCGGTGGATTATGCCGTTTCCAAGGGCTGCATAATCGTTGCGGCGGCCGGAAACGGCGGCAACCGTTCGTTTGCGGGGCAGAAAAGCTACCCGGCATCCTATTCGGGCGTGATCTCCGTCGGGAGCTGCAATGCGGACGGCGAACGCAGCGATTTTTCGCAATATAACGAAGCGGTCGATATCGTCGCGCCCGGGGAAAACCTTCCCGTGCTTATCCTGCGCGACGGCGGCTCCGCATACGGATTCGATTCCGGTACAAGCCTTTCCTGCGCGGTCGTCAGCTCGGTGGCGGCGCTCATGGCGGGCGATATCGGTCAGTATCGCTTTTGTGCCGATGAATTTCTTGCCGTTATAAGGGATGTCTGCGGTTCCGTACATAACGATAATACCGGCTACGGCGTTGTGGATGCACTTGCCTTTGTGCTCGCTTCGCGCCGACCGATAGTAACCGGTGTCTGCAACGGAGAAAGCTATTCCAAAAAGGTAAAGGTCGGCTTCAACCGCGGCAGTGCTTCTCTGGACGGATACCCCGTTTCGGACGGGTTTACCGTCGTGACAAACGGTATGCACCGGCTTACCGTTACGGACGGCGAAAACGAAACGAGCATTTCCTTCCTGCTGCGGTATACGCCGCTTTCCTATACATATTCCGAAAACGGGGGCTATTCCTCCTTTGTGTTCACCCGCGGCACGGGCGCGCTGGACGGGTTCCCCTATATCTCCGAGACCCCGATAACTGCTTCGGGAAGGCATTATTTCCGGCTGGAGGACGATGGCGAGGTACTTACCGAAACCGTGGATATCGGCTTTTTGTTCCCTACGGTGCTCGGTGTGGAGGAGGGCGGAGAGTATGACCGCCCTATCGAAATAAGAATAATCGGTTCCGGCGGTGCGGAGCTCGACGGCGAACCGATATACGGCGAAGCCGCCGTTTACGAAAACGGCGAACACGAGCTTTATATTCACAATTCCTCCGGCGACGGAAAACGTATAAAATTCAGCATGAATATCCCGGGCGCAGCCGAGGGCAGGTGTGATCTCGAATCGGCGCGTGCGGCGCTCGACCGCGAATACGGTTATACCGTGCTTTATTGCGATTCGCTGGTCGGGATCAGGGTTTACGGCAAGGATGAACCGCTTGCCTTCGATCGCTTCATTCCCACCGGAACGGTGCTGCGCCACGCGTTCGACGGCGATGATATTGCCTTCATATTGCGCGACGGCGTTGCCGTTTACGGGCGCGCCTCACTTGCCTCCGGCGAGGATGAGCAAAAGCTGCTTTACCGCGGCGAAACGGATTCGAAATATGCCTATGTCGGCGGCGTTGTGTATGAAATAAGCCGTGATGCCGTCACGGCGATATACGGCGACGGCACCTCCGAAACGGTCGCCTCTCTTATCGGTGCGGAAATTTCGGATGCGATTTGCCTCGGCGGCAGTATTTATATTTTCACATATACGGAGCACGGCGCCGAATGCACCGTGTTCGATACCGAAAGCCGTGCGCTTTCCCCGGCGGTGACACTTTCCGGTGCCGCAGGCGGGGATATAGTCGTTTCGGAGGAGTATATCGCCGTCGGCAGCGCGATTTATTCGGCTGAAAGCGGCAGGCGGCTGCTTTCCTTCTGCTCCGACCGTGCATTGGCGATCGAAGGCGGCCTGCTCTTTACCGAACGCCGCGTGATCGATATCGCCTCCGGCGACGAGCTGGGCAGTTTCCCCTTCGAGGTGACGGCGTTCCTGCATGACGGCGGATTCACTCTTTACGGGCTCGGCGGGGAATACTTTTCCGCCGAAGGCGGCGAGGGAATGGCGCGGTACGGTGCCGCGGCGCGTATACACGCCGTTATTTCGAACCCCGAATCGACCGATATTTATCGCACCCGCGCCGAGCTTGACCGGTGGTCGGAGGTTGCCTGTGTATATGCCTCCGCGGGGAGGATGTACCTCGCCGTAAAGGATTCTACGCGGCTGTACTATGCGGATATCCCCGCGCTTGAAAATTCCGGCAGCCTGCCGCTTCGCGCACAGGCATCGGTTTTGGTCGGAGGCGGCGGGAAAATAGCCGCGGTGCTTTCCGGCATTTCGGAGGTTTATATCGCAAGCGAGGATAGGCTTGCTTCCGGAAGCAGCTTTGCGATCCCCGGCGGGTGCTCTTCCGCGGCGTTCTTCGGCGAAAGGCTTGCCATTGCCGCGGGCGGAAGGCTTTATCTGCTCGATACCGAAAGCGGCGCTTTGGAGGATTGCGGCGTCTCGGCGGATGAGGTCGCTTCCGCTTCCGGGCGGCTTTATGTTCTTCGTTCCGGGGTGCTTTATGCGTACGGCGCCGGGATGGAGCTTATCGCCTCCGTGCCCGCCGCGGGCGAGCAGCTTTGCGTCGCGGATGCGGTTACCGTCGGGCGCCATGTATATGACCCGGCTACGCTCGAAAAAATATCGGTTTCCGAAAATAAGATAATCGCCGCCGCAGGCAACTGCGCCGTGACAAAAAGCGGGCTTTTAAGCCTTCCGGATGCTGCCCATGCGGGCAGGCATTTCACACCGGATGCCGCCGTTGCGGCGGTGAACGAAAACGGGGTCTCCGTCGTTATCGGGAACTGCATAAACGTTATTTATTCGCCGCTGGGCAAGCCGGTGCTCGGCGGGGCGGATATCATATCTCCCGCACATGGCGGGGTTTACCGCGACGGAGTAACGCTTGAATACTCCGGCGCTGCCGGCTATATCGACGGCGTTCCCGCGGCAAGCGGTACGTTTGTTTCGGATGTCGGCAGGCATACCTTTACCGCGGTACTGCCCGGCGGGCGTAACACGGAGATCACCTTTACCGTCGTCGCGCGGATGACGGGCATCAAATTCGTCGTCGCGGAACGCCACATGAATATCGGCGAAACGATACAGCTCAGTCTTACATACCTTCCGTTCGGTGCGGACTCGGTTCCTGTTGCCTATTACTGCGGTGATGACGGCATTTCGGTTTCCGAAAGCGGCGTTGTCGAGGCGATACGCACCGGGACATACACCGTCCGTGCGGAGGCGGCAACCTCGGACGGCGAAAGCTTTTCTGCAGAATGCACAGTTATCGTGCGGGATGACATGATATCCTTCCGAAGGGAAAGCGGGATCACCGTCGATCGGGATTCCGGCTTTATCATAGGTGTTCCCGCGGGGATAACGCACGAACGGCTCAGCTCCTTCCTTGCCGTGAACCGTGCGACGGAATTGCGCGGTGCGGATATGCTTTATAAGGACGGGATCGTCGCCACGGGCGACAGGCTTGTCCTTTATGACGGCGAGGGCGGTCTTTCGGATTCGCTTATCATCGTCGTGACGGGCGACGTGTCCGGCGACGGTTACATAACCGCATATGACGAATATGTCATGGAGGAAATACTTACCGGCAGGGAATATGCAAAATGCTTCCTGCGTGCGGCGGATATCACCGGCAACGGCATTCTTTCGGATACCGACAGATACGCTCTTTCCGATATGCTGCTCACGGCGGACGGAAATGTGCTCGGCGTGCCGGAGCGCAACCTTTTCGGCTATGTCATTGCGGATACCGTTTCCGCACCTCATAAGGGCGATGTGATAGATGCGGTGGTCTGCCTTGTCGGCACAAGGCACGCGCTCGGGATAAGCGGTGCAGTCACCGTCTCCGGTGCGGAAATTATCGGCTTTTACGGCACCGGGTGGGAGGTCGATTGCAGATATTCCGGCGGGCGCGCCGTGTTTTATGCCCACGCGGAGGACGGATCCTCCTGCGACCGCTTGTTCAAAACCGTTATAAACCTGCGCCTGCGGGTCACGGAGGAAGCGGGCGGGACGGTCAATATCGTTTCCGAGGGCTTCAATACCGATTTTGCGGACGGTGCGCGTGTTGTCAGCTTCACCGAAAGAACGGTCGGTGTTGCCGCGCGCGAGGAGGGCGAGTTCTCCTTCGATATCAAAAACGCGCGCGTATTCACCTTTTATCCCAGGATACTCGAATATACCGTTGATATCCCCTACAATTCGGCTGTCGCCGATGTGGCATGGGTCTGCCCCGCGGGCGGCAGTGTGGAGGTGGCGGGTGCGGTCGTTCCCGATTCCGGCAAGTCGGTCATGTCTGTCCGCTTCACGGATAAGAATGGCAGCACCACCGAATATACCGTGAATGTGCGGCGCGAACGCGCCCCGGTGTTCCGCAGGGATTGCCTGCTTTCGGAGCTGTATGCGGAGGGCTTCCGGCTTTCGCCTGCGTTCGATCCGGGAACGACAAGCTACACGCTCACCGTTCCTGCCGGGACAGAGCGCGTGAACATTTACTGTACCGCGCTTTCGGCGGACGATACGGTTGTTATCGGCGATACTGCGCTTTACGGCGAAAAGACGGATATCAGAATAACGGTCATATCCCCGGAGGGCGACACACGCGTTTATACCGTTTCCGTATTCCGCGAATCCGCTGCGGAGGAAAGCTCCGGTGCTGCGGAAGATCCGGTGCGCGGCATTCATGCAGCCGTCGCGGCGGCCATTGCCCTGCTTGCCGCTGCGGCAGCGGCGGTGATCATTATTGTTTACCGCAGAAAAAAGCAGAGCAATACCGGAAATGAAGAATAATATCTGCTTCGGAGCGCCTGCGGGCGCTCCGCGTTTTTTTTACCAAATACATTGAAACGGCAGAAAATATATGGTATTATCTCTGTATGAATGCCGCGCGAAGCGGCATCGGGAACGGAGGGCAGCGGCTTTGAAGAGGATTATCATCGCCTGTTTTGCGCTCCTTTGCGTGTTATTATGCGGCTGCGGCGTGCGTTCAGAGCAAATCGGGTTTTATTCCATGGGGACCTATTGCGGCGGTACCGTATACGGCGGGAATTTTCCCGCAAAGGCGGTCGAAAGCGCCGTCGTCGGCTGCGAAAACCTGCTTTCGCACCGCGTTCCCGGTTCGGATACGGCGGCGCTCAATTCCGGTTCCTGTGTGGATTCGGAGGAGCTTTCGCGGCTTATCGCGCTTTGCGGCGAGATATCCGCGCGGACAAAC
>ERZ824600.3157-NODE-3157-length-16108-cov-3.296019_pt1 | contig 16108 bp, 9 predicted proteins | sample MGYA00519933_ERZ824600 | MGnify/ENA primary metagenome ERZ824600 (study PRJEB31778, sample SAMEA3449178) | human gut metagenome | biome: human gut; feature: human-associated habitat; material: faeces | place: United Kingdom | collected 2010/2012 ... | reverse complement strand
CACAGGATACAGACACTGATGAGTCTGTAGACGGTGCTGACAGTGCTGACAGTGCAGGTAAGGTCACAGTGACTTTCCAGTATGGATTTACGAATCTGAATCCATCGGTAGAGACAGTAACTGTGGCAAAAGGCGCTACATTGGGAATTGATAAGATAGAAATTACAATAGATGGTGGACAGAGAATTGAACTGAAAGAAGGTCAGAAATATACAATAGATGCTGTCGTATATCAGTTTGATGGCTGGTGTGATACCAGTACAACAGGACCTAAATGGGATATGGCAAGCAGCACGGCAGATACAGACACAAAGCTGTATGCAGTATGGGAGAGAGTAGATGGCAAGCAGTTCGCTTACGATGATATTGTCGCAACACAGGATGATAGCAGTGCGTTAACATCAGCAGATGCAAAAAAAACAATTAAAATTACATTTAACTTTGGATATCCTTCCGCATACTTTACATCACCTAAACTTCCTGGTAGTGCGAAAGATGTGAACGGCGTAGCTGTATTGGAAGTAGATCAAGAAGTTGATACAGAAGCAGGTGGCATAGTTGACCAGAACGCTATACTTGGTTTTGAATCTGGTTCAAAACATACACTGACAGTAGATTCCACCACCAAGGATGCAACGCTTCTTAGCTGGCAGACAGAAAATGGTATGGACTGGGATTTTAACAAGATGACAACCACTGATATGACATTATATGCTACTTGGGATTTGGGAAGCAGTGAATGCACGATTACATATATTGCAGCAGATGCAAAGGATTATAGCAAACAGACCAAAAAAGTGAAGATTGGTTCTACTTTACCCAAGCCTGATAATACGCCCATAAGACCGGGATATACTATTACAAAGTGGTATCTGGATGAAGGCGCGACACAGAAAATTGAAGTTGACTGGAATCAGAAAGTCGCATCCGATATGACGTTGTATGCGGGATGGCAGGCAAATGATATCACGATTACATTTGATTTGAATGGAGGAATATACACTGATACATCAGAAGGAGCAATTTATGCACCAGCTAATAAAGGTGATGTTTTAAGTGATGTATTGGCTGCTAATATTGATGAATCCAAAATTCAGTATACGGGATATGCAACAGACTCATCATGGTACGAAGACCAGGAATGCTTTACTGCTGCAAATATGGATGCTACAGTAAGTGCAAGTCGTACCCTGTATAAAAAGTGGACAAAGACAGACGATAAGGGATTTGTATTAAGTGCAGATGGCAGGTATTTGTATGAATATAAAGGTAATCAGGGTAGTTCAAGCAAGATAGATGTTAAGATACCTGATACAGTAACCAAGATTGGACCTAAAGCATTTTCTGACATGAGCAGTATCAGAAGTGTAACCTTACCTTCTAACATCTCATCTATAGCAGGAGATGCTTTCTGCGGAATGGAATCAGTAGCAGATACGGTATATATATTGGCAGCAGATACTACGGGAACTTCCGTATCTTATGCAGAAGCCAAAAAATTGGAAAATAAGTACAGTAAATTTGAGTATACTTCTTATTTAAAGCCTGAAAGCGTTATCATGAATGTGGACAGTAGTTCTTTTGCTTCCAACACAGCTTCTGGTATAAGTAATGTCAAATCTTACGTTGATGTGGCAGCCAGTGGAATTGAAGCAGATAACTATTATGTGAAAGTAAGCCCGAATGCTGAAACGAATGGATTAAAAAGCTATTTTGCTAATGTAGATAAGCAAAGGATATATTATTTGGATATCAGTATGACAAAGGGAATATCCGGGACTCCTGATTATGATAATACTATGAACTATACAATTACGTTCCCGTTGCCTGATCAGTGGCAGTCTTGGGATGTGACGAAGAATAACATGAAAGTGTATAGTAATAATAACAATAAGACACAAAGTGAGTTAGAGGAGCTTACGATTGTAAAGATAAAGGAAGATAATGGCGTAAAGTGCGTTATGTTTAAAACCTGGCATTTCTCGCCTTTCGTACTGACCTTTAATGGAACAGTTCCAGATAACAACAATAATAACAATAATAACGGCAACAATAATAACAATAACGGAGGTAATTCAGGTGGTGGCTCCTCCAATGGCGGCAGTTCGTCCGGAGGAGGCGGTTCTTCTTCGGATAGCGGCTCATCTGGAGGTGGTTCATCAAGCGGTGGCTCTTCCGGTGGTGGTTCATCAAACGGCGGTTCATCCGGTAGTGGTACTTCATCAGCAGGAAATGGTGCAGCAGGAACGGGAACACCGGACATTACACAGATATCTACCCAGCCGACAGGAGATGGCAGCGGACAACAGACAGGAACAACCGGCGGTGGAAGTGGTTCCAGGGCTGGCTCTGGAGCAGGACATGTGAAAGATTCCACTCCTAAGACCGGTGATCCACTGGAATACAGAACTTTACTGGTATGTGGTCTGTTTTCTATGGGCGTGTTGATACTCCTTATTGGAAATAAGAAGAAATCTTCTCCATTTTCGCAATATCATCAGGCGTAGAATATTTCCGAATGACAGAATAGATTAACTGTATTTCATTTTTATCAAAGGAAATGTTGTTTTCCCTGCTTAGTTTTGAAAGAGACAGCAGGAAAGGCAGCATTTCTTTTTGTGTCATGGAAGAACTTTTAATTACCAGTTTTTCAAGAAAAGCCAGCTTGGACTTGTCAATTCCTTCCAGAGCAGGGTCATTCATCCATTCTCTTTCATCCATGATAGAATCCTCCTATTTCATTGCTTTCATCATATTGATAATATCATTTATATTTGTTCCGTTATCGAACATTCCTTCCAATGCAGACATATCAGGAAAAGTATTTGCATTTTCTCCATCGCCGGATATCGTTTGCAACATTTCCATCATTTGCTGCATCTGACGCACGTTATCCATAGTATGCATGAGTTGGATGATTTGCTGGAAACTTTTCTCTTCCTCAGGTGCCAGATATTTACGGATAGACTGATAAATGGTCTCAATGTCTGGTGAATCCTTGGAACATGCAGATAATACGGGAGCTTCAGGTCGCGCATTTTTCCTGATAAGCTTCATAGTGTATTGAAGTTCCATGTATTTGATCATAACCGGAAGCATGGGCATAGCAGCAGAATCTATATAGGGAAGTAATGTCTTCATAATCTGAATATGATTGTTTGTATAGAAGTGGTCAAAAACGAGTACATAGTCGTTGTCGTTATCCTGTTCTTCCATATTGCCTCCAGTTTTAATGCGAATCATTGTATCTTATGCAGCAGATAGTGGATATATGCCGGACAAAACCAATGGGTTCAAGTTACTTGAACCCATTGGGCTGGTTAGAATTGGATTAGCAGCAGCCGTTGTTGTTACCGCATCCACCACAGAAGAAGAGAAGAATGATCCAGATCCAGTTATTGCCGCAGCAGTTATCATTGTTGTTGCCACATCCGCCGAAGCAGCTGTTGTTATTGCCGCATCCACCGCAGCAGGACAAAAGAAGGATAATCCAGATCCAGTTACTGCAGCTGTTGTTACCGCATCCACATCCGTTGTTAGAAATAGTCTGATTGCATCCGCAATTGCTTGCTGATAAGTCACTCATGTTGAGTACCCCCTAAAAGGTTTTTCTATATCTTATGAGAGAAGTGTAAAAGTGTTACAAATGGCATTATGTATACACAAAAATAAAACACAAAATATATAAAATAAATATATAATTACGAAAACACTTGAAATAAACTGAAAATATAGTAAAATAATAATATATATGTAAACTAATTAAATAAACTAGATTATGTTAAATGACAGAAGAGAAGCAGGAAGGAAGTATGCAGAGTGGATTTGCAATGGACCATTGATGGCAGACGTTTCCGGACACCAGAGGAATATGCGGCGGCGCAGCGGGATAAACAGCTCATTGATTCCATTACACGAGACTTGAAGCTGGATAACCCCAAAGATGTCGAGAAGCTGTATCAACAGTTAAAGAGTAGTCAGATTGAATTTGAATCAATTGTAGGAAGACAGTTTGACGATAATATCTATGAACTGCATAGAAGATTTCAGGAAGAACAGATTCAGAAGCAGGAGGAGATCAGACGTAAAAAGGAAGAACGAAAGCAGAAGCGTGAGAACGCCAGGCAGAAGCTGACTCCAAAGAAAAAAGAAAAAATAAGGATAGAAGATCTTTCGTCGGAAATGAAGAAGGAGATTTTACTGGAGATTCGAAGAAAAGAGAAAAGGCGAAAGCTTCTGATTACGATATGCATTCCCATATGTATTGTCTGCTTTGGTTATTTTGCCTTTTATTATCAATCGGCAGCTAAGAGTGCAAGTGAATTTGAGTCGCTGGCAGCACTGAAAAATACCTCAAATAATATATTAAATGCGAACTCACAAATAAATATTCACAAGGTAACAAAAGAGGATGCACAGACACTGGATATTCTTCCAGAATACGAGACATTATATAATAAGAACAAAAGACTAATCGGATGGATAAAAATTGACGATACAATTATTGATTATCCTGTTATGCAGACAGTAAATAATGAATACTATCTGAATCATAACTTTAATCAGGAGGAAGACAAGAACGGATGTATCTTCATGGATTATCAATGTGATGCACTGAACGGATGCGATAACATCATTCTGTATGGACATCACATGCAATCGGGCAAGATGTTCGGTACATTGAATAAATACAGCAATGAATCGTATTATGAGGCACATCCAAGAATCAAGTTTGACACCATATATAACAAAGGGGAATACGAAGTAATGTACGTGTTCCGCTCAAAGGTCTATTCGGAAGAAGAAGTGACCTTTAAGTATTATCAATTTATCAATGCCGGTTCAGCCAAGGAATTTGATTCCTATATGAATGAGATGGCGGCATTGTCATTATATGACACTGGAGTAACTGCAAACTATGGCGATAAGCTGTTGACCTTATCTACCTGTGATTATCAGGAGAATGAAGGACGGTTCGTAGTTGTGGCTAAAAGGGTGAATTAAAACGGGGAGATGCAACATGGCAAAGAACACAGGAAAGAAAAGAAAGAGAAAGAATGTAAGACTGCATAGAACAGTACGTAAGACTATTGCAGCCATCTTCATGATTATGGCAGTCGTAGTGGCTGCGATTCCAGTCGAACAGCTGGGAACCATGCAGGCGAAGACGACGACAGATGTCAGAAGCCTGGACATAAAGAATGTGTTTGAAAAGGTATATAATGCTTCAAGCATGAATTTAAAAATGGAGTCAGAGCTGAATAATTATAATTCGTTATCTGATGCGACCAAATATGACTTGTCAAGTACAAATTCATCGGATATACAATATGCAGTCAGATTTGAATCTGGCTCTACAAGTGCGAAATACGAGAAAGAATTTAGTATAAAGGCAAGAAAAAATGGTTATGTAATTCTTGGATATGAAAAAAATCAACAGGGTGTTTCTATTGATCTGAATGAGGACAGGTATACAGATTATTTTATCATCACAAATGATTATGTTGATAAAGTTAAAAATGTATTAAGTTTGGAAACATATACATTGACTTTTGCCAATGATCCTTCTTCTGTGGATTCAGTAGAAGATAATTCAGGCAAATCTCATGATGTGCCCGATAAATTAACTTATACAGATACGACTTCATTGACGGCTGTTACAAGTGACGACCCAAGAAAGGAAAGTACATTCAGCATTTCAGAGGGAATCTTTAAATATACTAAGGGAACTAAAACCCCTGTGGATATTGCAAAAAAATATGGAAATACAGCATATTTAAACAGATGTACGGCTATAGACACTTATAATAGTGAATTGCAGCAAATAATTAGCAGGGCGTCCAGCATGACAGATGCTGATTTGACAACAGAAATCAGTAAGCTTAATAGTTCACATGATGAACTTCAAACAATGAAAATATCCTTCCAAAAGAATGATGCATCTAACATTAGTGGAGTTGATGACGAAAATCAGTTTATAAAAGACAGTATAATTGACCGTTTTTATGCAGATGCTACTTCTTTTAAATTAAATGAATTCACATTACTGGATTTAGAGGATGCAGTGACGGATTCATCAGACACAGGAAAGCAAGGTGTATATGTTCCACGTCTGGTATCCGGAAGTTTGGCAACGAATGATGCCAGATATAACTATATTACAAAAGATGGATACATATCTTTTTCACCTAAAATAACAATTACAGGAATTGGTAATAATGCATTTAGTAAAGTTGGAACTAATACTGCTGAAATCAGTTCAGTGATTTTATCTGATAAGATAGAATTTATCGGAAATGGTGCATTTAATAAGCAGACAACTTTAAATTCTGTAGAATTAGCTTATTGTAAAGTAGTGGGAAATGATGCCTTTAGTGATTGTGTAAATTTGAACTCTGTTACTTTTGGCAGTGAATCAGGAAATCAGTCTACGGGTGTATTGGGAGCAAGAGCTTTTTATAATTGTACAAAATTGAAAGGGATTACTTTTCCTAAGGAATTAAAAACAATTGGTACAGCTTGCTTTGCCAAGTCAGGACTGACATCTTTTGGTATGAGTTCAACCAGTACAACCGGTGGAGCTGCTAGTATTACGCTTACTATCTGGCCGTTTGCATTTTATAACTGTGCGGATTTATCGGGTGACACCGCTGCTTATTTCAGCAATCCTAATGTGAATATTGTGATTGGAATAGGTGCATTTGCTATTGGAGAAGGTGGCAATACGCTAACTTCATTTAAGTTCCCAGACAACTATCGAAATTTTATTGCTTCAACAGATGACCAATTTGGAATAGCAACTGCGTTGAAAGATGCGAAAGTTCCAGGTGCTGATGTGAATGCAAATACAAATACACCGGGAGAAGTTTATTATGATTATATTCTTGCAGGCAGAACTGCACTGGAAACAGTTACATTCCCCGGTTCTTTGAATGTTTGTAAGATCCCTGATAATACTTTAATGGGCTGCCCTAATTTGGGATGTGTTATTTTTGGTGAGGCAAGTTATAGAGAAGACAGTAGTCATTGCCAGGGAGTATACTTTGATGCTCCGAATACGGACGAAGATGAGTATGACGAAGATAAAGATCAGGAATATTTATTCCAGGATATTACGAATAAGAATTTCTATGTAAAGGGTCCTGGATTTACGACAAACGGAAGTCCGACAGTATTAAGAATGAAAACTAAGGCATCTAAGACAGCTGTCAGTGAATATGTTCCTTATGTTTATCTGAATGAATCCAATAATGAGCAGATTGAAGCTACTTATGGTGATTATGTCGCTACAGTAGTTATAAATTCTGATGGTACAGCTACTTTAAAGAGCTATAATTTTGTCGGAAGTAAAAAGTCTACAATTCGTAATCTTGAAGTACCTTCTACCATAGCCGGGTACAAGGTAACTCAGCTGGGAACAGATTGTTTCAGTGATGTAAAGAACTATATTATAGAGCTTACTATCGCTGACGACTCAATCACAACAATAGATGAAGGCGCATTGAAGGATGCAGAGAATCTTGCCAGAGTAAATATTGGTAATTCTGTAACTTCTATTGGTAAGGATGCATTTGCAGGTTGTACATTGCTGGAAAATGTACACTTTTCAGAGCCTGTAGTTGATGGCAATGAGATGACAATTGGAAGTGGTGCTTTTAAAACGAATTCCAATTATCTGACGTTCCATGGTAAGGTAGAAGATGGCTATGCCCCATATGATTATGCAATGGATTCTGATGAGACACATTTCACAAGCAAGGCTGCTAACAGAAATATCTGCTATCAGGTAGATTCACCGGTGAATATCAAGGTATTACTGGATAATGCAACCCTTCAAAGTACTTTGGTGGATTATCCGCATTTTGAAGAAATAGATATAATGAATGCTGATCTGATTACAGATTTACAAAAGAATAATCCAAGTATAAACAATTACAGTATTATTAAAAAATTCAATGTTAATCAGGGATGGGCTACAGATTCAAGCTATACCGAGCCACTAACACAGGAAGAAAATGATGTTATTATGGCATCACTGCTTGTTGATATTCCTAAGGGAATAGAGTCATTGGATACTAAGGTATTCTTTAGTGCTGCTCAGAATAAAGATAATCAGGATTATCTGACGCTGACTCATCAAGAGACTGATGTCAAAATAACTAAATCGGAAGCAACATTTAAGCGAGAACTGAATGCAGGTGCAACTGGGCAGAATGACCCGGTAAAACTGTATTCAGACGACAATTATCCCAATGCCATTGGTGAGACAGAAGCGGCTGGATTATTTGGCGGTAATTTTATAGAGGATAATGCAAGCAATCTGTTTTTCAAAGAAGGTAACGAATTTAAGTACTCCTTGAATGAGAATTTTAATAATCAGAAATATAAAGAGACAAAAGTAGCAGGTAACGATATCCTGACCTCCATCGGCCTTGGTTCTATCAAACAGCTTCCTGATTATGCTTTCTACAGCTGTGAGAACCTCCTTAGTGTTAAGGTAGGTGCTGAGATGAATAAGATGGGCAAGATCCCATTCAGAGGCTGTACGAAGCTGACCGGTATTGAGAACGAGGATGGGGCAGCATTCTTCTCAGATAATGCCATTATTTATCAGAGAAGTAATTCTGCAGCAAGAGCGGCCGGCGGACTGACTATCATTGAGTGTCTGGAATCAAGAGGCGATCTGAACAGTCCTGAATTATACAGAAAGTCTGCTATTGCAACAGAAAGTGATCCTCAGCTTGTGAATGTAACAGCGATTGCCGAAGAAGGCTTTGCCTATAATACAGGTATTACACATGTGGATCTGAGTGATACGCAGGTTACAGCAATTCCGGAGGGCTGCTTCATGGGTGATACCGGACTGAAGACAGTGATTTTACCAGAGACAACAACAAGTATTGGAAAGGATGCTTTTTCAGGAACAGTAGCACATGTATATATTAATAATCCGGATTGCGTAATAACAGATGCTTTTGACAAGGAATATAACGGAGTCATTTATGGCTACAAATATTCCGATGAAGCAGGTACAATAGAAAGTCCTGCATATAAGTATGCACAGAGCCTTAAGAATGCTATATTCAAGGAAATTGGCTATGTAGTTACTTTTGAAAGTGATGGTAAAGTATACGAAGTACAGAATGTAAATGCAGGTAAGGCAGCAACGAAGCCTACAGATCCTACTAAGACAGGATATAAGTTCAAATACTGGCAGTGGACTGACAGCAATGGTACTGTCCATACAGGAACAGATGCTTACAGTGGTGTAAATGAGAACAGAAAGGTTGTTGCAGTATTTGAACCTGGAAATGGCGTAGTCTCAGACGGAAAAACATACACCATGACAGTAACAGGTGGTACTGGCAATGGAAGTACGAGCCTGACCAATATGACTGGTGGAGCAATTGTTGTGTTAGAGGCAACAGGGGTAAGCGCAACACAAAGCTTCCAGTACTGGTCAGCAACAGGTACAGACAGTGCTGGTGTTACAGCAGATTGTTCTGAATTGATTGGTGATGTGCATTCAGCGTCCACAAGCATGTATATGCCAAATGCTAACGTAACAGTAACCGCACATTATACCACAAACAGCACTGGTGGTGGTTCAGGAAGCGGTGGTTCAGGAAGCGGCGGTTCAGGAAGCGGTGGATCTGGCGGTAGTGGGTCCGGAAGCTCTTCCGATTCTACTACAAAGTATAAGCTGACTGTCAACTATGGTTCAGGCTCCGGTGAGTATACAGCAGGCCAGGTAGTAACAATCTCTGCTTTTGCTCCGGAATCATCAAGCAAAGTATTCTCAAAATGGACAAGTACTACAGCGGGCGTAGGATTTGCTAACGCTTCAGCAGCATCTACAACTATTACAATGCCGGCATCAGAAGCAACGGTAACGGCTAATTACAAGACAAGAACATCAGATGATGACGAAGATGATTCAGATGCAGCAAACAGAAGAAAAGGAACAACTACAACAACAACTGTTGCAAATGGTACAAATAATTCGCAGAATACGACCACAACTACAACAACAACCAATGGAACAACAACTTCCGCGACAACACAGGGAGACAGACTTTCCATTGATAAGACCGGAATCTCTAATAAGGATGTAGGCTCTACGACAGTAGAGGGTGCAACAGATAACTTCATTGTAAAGGTATCTGACTCTGACAGTGCAGTGGCAGAGGCACAGGCTGCATTAATGAATAAGTTCGGTAGTCTGGATGGCATTGTATATATGCCAATGGATATTTCCCTGTATGACAGCACCGGTAAGAACAAGATTCAGGATACAACAGGTCTGAATGTCAACATTACAATACCAATTCCTGATGAAATGATTCAGTATGGTGGTAATATACATATGGCTGCAATCGAGAACAGTCAGTTGCAGGATTTGAATGTGAAGTTTACTACTATTGATGGCATAGCTTGTATGTCCTTTACAGCACCGCATTTCTCGCCATATGTAGCATATGTGGATACACAGAATCTGGTGGCTGGCCAGATGCTGGATGCAACACCCAAGACAGGAGATCCGATTCATCCTAAGTGGTTCCTGGCAGCAGGTATGGCTTGTCTTTCTATCATCCTGTTTGCATCCGGGGATAAGAAGCGTAAGATTAAAATCGCTTAAACAGGAGTAAGAGTATGAATAAAAAGGTGATTACTGCAACAGCGGTATTGTCAGCGGGAATTCTTCTTCTGTTGACAATAGTGATAGGTTTTCAGACAAAAGCGAAGGGTGAAGATGATTTTCGGATAAATGGAACAATATTGACAGCGTACGTGGGCACTGACACCTTTGCCAGTGTTCCAAGTACGGTTACATCTATAGGGGAGGGCGCTTTTGCAGAAAATACAACCCTGCAAAGTATAGAACTTCCTGAAGGCTTACGGGAGATTGGCTACAATGCCTTTGGTGGATGTACCGCACTGACCAGTGTAACAATACCGGATTCGGTAACGAAAGTCGGACCGGGAGCATTCAAGGGGTGTAGTGCATTGACATTGGCAGACCTGGGCGCAGGTATTTCTTCCTGGGGGTCAGGGGTGTTTAATGATTGTACGTCTCTGAGTAAAGTGATTGTAGATGGGAATAACAACTATTTGCTTTATTATAATGGTGCTTTGTATAATGGAGATATGTCCATGCTGTATCAGGTATTGGCAGGAAGAACCGGAGACAGTTATGCAATGCCTGATGAGGTAAAAGAGATAGACACTTATGCATTCTGGAATCAGCAGAATATTAAAAATGTAAAAGTATCTCCTAATGTCACAAAGATTCCTTCCTATGCAATGAGCAGTATGGGAAGTGTCGAGAATGTGATTCTGCCTGATTCAGTCAGTTCAATTGCAGAGAAAGCATTCGCAAATAATACAGCATTAAAGCAGGTTATGATACCGGCATCTGTGAACAGCATACAGGACAATGCTTTTGCCAACAGTCCTAATGTTAAAATATTAACGACTAAGAACAGTACTGCGGATCAATTTGGTCAAAAGCAGAAGATACCTGTAATTTATGATGCAGAGCTGCCTACAGATTTCAATGACAGCAATGCAGATCAGGAGGATAAACCCCAGCTTAAACATCAGACCACGACTGTAACTACAACAGAAGAAAAAACAGAACAAACAAAGGAAGAAACTTCCAAGGAAGAGACTTCGGCAGCACAGTCAACACAAAATGACGAGAATCCTTTGGATACGAAAGAACCTGGTGTGGTTGCCAAGACCAGAATCATAAATGGTAAGGCTGTAGTATTAATTGGTAAGTCAAACCAGAAAGTATATGGTGGAACAGGCAGTAATTCCTCCATAGAAACAAGCCAGACACAGGAAACATCAGAAGAAAGCTCTTCTGAGCAGGAAACACAACCGACTTCATCTAAGCAGACAGTCGATGGTGATACGATTAAGCAAAGAGCGTACTATAAACAGAACAATTTGACTAATTATACAATTAGTGAGAAAATAAAAGAAATAGGACGATTGAGTTTTGCACAGAGCGGTTTACAGTCAATAGAGATACCATCTAATGTTACAACAATAGATTATGGAGCATTTTATGGATGTCAGGATTTGAAAGAAGTAACAATTCCTGATTCTGTAATTAGCATAGGTACGAAGGCTTTTGCTGATACTCCATGGCTGGATAACTGGCTTGATGGAACCTCTAAGGGAAGCGAAGATGATTTCCTGATAGTGGGAGATCATATTCTTCTTGCATATCGTGGAAACAGTGCAAAGGTCGAGATTCCTGAGGGCGTAAAGCAGATTGGTTCTGAAGCCTTTAAAAATCATCAGGAGCTGACTCAGATTACAATCCCGGATAGTGTAAGCAAGATTGGTGCGGATGCATTCAGGAATTGCAGCAGTCTTACCAGGGTTGATGGAGGAGCAGGCTTACAGACCATCGTTCGTGGAGCCTTTTATGGCACACAGGTATCGGAAGATTCACTGGCGAAATAAAGTATGTGAGGATTATTATGGAAAAAGCGTTTTGGGGAATGGTAGCAGGATGTACCTTAATCTTTGGAATATTACTTGGAATGTATCTGAATAAAAGCGGTGCTGTGGACTTTTCCCCTAAGGCGGATCAGACACAGGAAACAACGCAGACAGACCAGACTGCAGATGAGATAGAACAGGAGGGAGAGATTACTTCTCTTCTTCAGGAGACTCAGGGAAATTATGCAGCTGCAATGAAAGCGCTGGAGGAGGAACAGACAGAAAGTCCACAGCAGCCGGAGGGGGCTGCAGGTGGAGATCATAACACGTCATCAACGACAACCTCTTCGTCAACGACCACTCCAAATGGAAGCGTAGACCCTGATAGAAACGGTAATCATAATTATTTTATGGATGATCCTTCTGCTACACAGCCGTCATCTGCTGATTCATCTTCTGAATCGCAGACAGAAGATACACCGGAATCCAAGAAGAATGATTTATACCAGTATGATTTATATAAGGATCATGTTGTCATCACCAAGTATCTGGGAAAAGGCACGGATGTAGTAATTCCTGATACATTGGATGGACAGCCTGTTACGGAGCTTGCAGCTTCTGCTTTTGCAAGTTCCAAGACACTGGTAAGGATAGAGATTCCTGATACAGTGTCAACAATGGGGGACAGCGTATTCAAGAGTGATGCCGCACTTGTGGAAGTGGTTATGCCGGATAGCTTGACATCATTGGGACAGAGCGCTTTTGATGGCTGTTCTAATCTGGTCAGATTAACAATTCCTGATGGAGTAACCCAGATAGGAGACAAGGCATTCAATAAATGCATTAATATGACTAAGATCAGTTTACCGGATGATGTAACGTCAATTGGTAAACAGGCATTTTATCAGTGTGAGAAGTTACAGACAATTACATTGCCGAGTGCACTGACACAGATAGGGGATGAAGCTTTCTCCGGTTGTCTGGTATTAGGTAAAATTAAGATTCCATCAGAAGTAACTACGATTGGCAAGAGTGCTTTTGAAAACTGTGCGGCTGCTGAGAGCATCAGCATGGGTAATCTTGTGGATACCATAGGGGATTTGGCATTCAAAGGATGTACAAAGGCTTCTTCTGTTAAGATTTCTTCTGCACTTACGGAGATTCCTAAAGAATTATTCGCAGGAGATACCAGTTTTACAGATTGTAAGATTCCCAATAGCATTACTGCCATTAATGCCAGTGCCTTTGAAGGCTGTACAGGTTTAACAGCGGTTACAATACCATCATCTGTGACGACTATTGAGGCGAGTGCATTTTCAGGCTGTACAGGCTTGACAGAGCTTAGCTTTAAGAGCGGGGTAACAGTAATAGGAGACAGTGCTTTTCAAGGCTGTACCGGTTTGAAATCCGTTACATTGCCATCCAGTGTAGTCAGCATTGGAACAAGTGCTTTCTCAGGCTGTACTGCATTGGCAGAAGTCTCTATACCAAAGGCAACTATGAGTATTAAGTCAGCTGCTTTCTCAGGGTGTACATTTACAACTGTAACAATTAATAAAGTATGTTCGTATCAGTCAGATTCATTCCCGACAGGAATCAAGATAGAGAATTACTGATACACCGTTTCGTAAACAGCAGTTCTTACATATTATAGTAGTAAAATATGACTGCAGGAGCTGCAATATGGATAGAGTACGAAGGACGGTAGGCTGTGACAGGCTGGATACATCACAGTATAATGGCAGGGGTGTTTATGTAGTTGTTTTGGATTCGGGAGTGGCAAGTCATCCGGATCTTGATGGAAGAATTGTGGAATTTCAGGATTTTATACATGGAAGAAAAGGCAAAACAGGTTCATATTATGATGATAATGGACACGGCACACATGTGTGAGGTCCCATAAGGAGGAAAGACATGGTAACGAAGGTTAGTAAAACAAAATATTGGATTGGCAGAACAATCGGTATTCTGACACTTGTCTGCATACTCATGGGAAGCATTCCTGTGCAGGCACAGGGACCGACATACACACAGCTGAATGATGTTTATTATGCTGTGGAAGGGTGTACAGTGTACGCAGAACCAACGTATACTTCTACTGTATTGACGACGATTGCGGCAAATGTTCCGGTAAGAGTCGTTGGAAGTTATTCAAATGGCTGGTATCGAATTAACATCGGAGTGATAGCATATTGTAAGATGGACAGCCTTACTACAGCAGGTGATGTGGGTGTTATTACAGCCAAGGATACGCAGGCATATTATGCGAAACAGACAGCCGATCAGCTGGGTTATACATTTCACTATATGGTTCTGAATGATAAGAAAACCATTAAGAAAGATATTTTTAACAGCTATATCGGGCAAAAGGCAATCCTCTTTGCAAAGATAGATGATGAGCTGGCAGTATCATTTAAGATGCTGTATGCTGACCCTGTTAAACAGGACATTAATCTGAATTACACCAAGGCAGTCACAGTGAATGGAGATGGCAGCAGGACGATAGAACTGACTAACAGTGATGAGCAGGCACTGACCGGGCAGCTTGCCATATTCCAGGTTAAGACCGGCTATGATAAGGCAGTGGACATGTATATATGGGATATGAATAATGCAGAGTATAACCTGATGAATACCTACTATACCGAGTTCAGTGAATATGCATATGCACCGGTTACGCAGATCAGTAATATAAAATACACAGAAGCAGAGATAGCCAACAGTCTGACTACAGAAGTAAGAAACAAGATGGATAATATCAGAAAAGGTATTAAGTATTTATCCTATGACGAAACAGATTATAAGAATGCTTTTACAAGCAGACTTAGAAAAGATACAGAATATGTAGATTATCAGTACTAAGAAGAGGCGCACAGATATAAATTATATTTGTGCGTCTTTTATAATATCAGCTATTGCGTGTTGACATAATCTCTGATATACTATACATATATAGCGTACTAACTGTATTAAGATAGATAGTACACTGTATTTTCCGGATACGCAGCGGTATTATTCTGACATATTGTGAATGGAAGGGGTAGTTATGCAGGATAAAGGGAAAACTAAGAAAAAACGTGATGATACAGTGATTACGGTTAAGAATTTATATAAAATATATCATATTGGTGATAACAAAGTGCGTGCGCTCAATGGCGTGGATTTTACGATTAAGCGGGGTGAATTCTGTGCTATTGTAGGTGCTTCGGGATCAGGTAAATCTACCTTGCTGAATATGCTTGCCGGCTTGGAGAAGCCCACTAAAGGAGAGATTATCATTGCCGGTGAACATATGGAGACCAAGTCGGAGAATCAGCTTGTTAAGTTCAGAAGGGAACATATTGGATTTATTTTCCAGTCTTTTAATCTGATGGGAACGATGAACGCTGTGGAGAATGTGGCTTTGCCATTGACCTTTCAGGGAGTCTCCAAGAAAGAAAGAGAACGGCGTGCACGTAAGATGGTACATATGGTCGGATTGGATAAATACTGGGATCACAGACCCAATCAGATGTCCGGTGGACAGCAGCAGCGAGTCGGCGTAGCCCGGGCACTGGTTGTAAGGCCGGAGATTATATTTGCAGATGAACCAACGGGTAATCTGGATTCCAATACATCTCAGGAGATTATGAATCTGATGCAGAGTGTT
>ERZ824600.3156-NODE-3156-length-16110-cov-3.727312_pt1 | contig 16110 bp, 6 predicted proteins | sample MGYA00519933_ERZ824600 | MGnify/ENA primary metagenome ERZ824600 (study PRJEB31778, sample SAMEA3449178) | human gut metagenome | biome: human gut; feature: human-associated habitat; material: faeces | place: United Kingdom | collected 2010/2012 ... | reverse complement strand
CGGATCCACTGAGAAAATACGGCGAAGCGTGATCTCCAAAGTTGAAGGCCGACATCCCGACAGAAAAAGCACGGCCCGATTGAGCATTACGCAGCCCATATCGCCGGATCGTGTGGGGTGGAATTGGTCCATAGCTTCTTCGGCCAAGATGCCCGGATCGGGTTCGAGCACGATTAATGCGCCGTGGGAATTCTGAAAGTCGACCGGCGTGGCGATGATGGCTCGAGCGGCGCTGAGGAACCTGGCAGGCTCAACCATCCCAATGACGGCTGAGGCAGAAATCGCCGCCAATTTTTCTTCAAAATGCTCGGGCAGCGGATGGCTGTAAACGACGCCCTTTAGGGAGGCAAGCATGATGCGGATATAACCGCAAGTGGCTGTATTTTCAAAAATAATATTGGCTCCGCAGCCAAGCAGGAAAGCAAGCGAAGCGGCTCTGAGCGGCGTCTTTGTTTCCACGGCGGCAATTTTGAGCAGTCTTCCGCCGCGCCGCCGCAGCGTAAAAATCGCGCGTCCGACAGGTTCAATGTCTTTGGCACTGTCAAGCCGGAAAACCAATGTGGCGGCAGCCGAACGCAGACCGGCTGCGAGAACGGCCTTATTGTCCGCAACGGTTCGAAGATCGGGGATTCCTGCAGATTCAGCCTGCAGTGACGGAACGGAACTCCAAACAACGTCCTCATCGCTGCGTTCAAGGCTGGAACCACGATTGTTTTCGCTGTCGATCAATAGGCGTCCGTCTGCATCGAAAGAGAGCGGCAAAGTCACTTCGTCGCAATAGTGATCCATCGCGTGCCAGAAGTTCGTTATCCATACGAAATGGTCGCCTTGCTTTTCTATTGCGGCAGCACAGGAAACTGCGCGCCGAGAGTTCAGAATGTGCTGCTTTAATTCTGCGCTGAGGCCGCCAAGACAAAGGAGCACCGCTTTTGCGCCGTCACTTGCATCATTGGCAAGATTGACGAGCAACGCATTGAGCTGAGCGGATGAAAGTCTGTCAAAGGCTTCCATTCCTCCGGCAAAGATCACCAGGCCGGCATCTTTCGAGAGAAAAGGGAACGCGTCCGCAAAGCGCTTGAAAGGAGGCTTGGCGCTTGGACGCATGGTGACGAGCTCAGCGCTCTGAAGTTTGGGGTTGTTCAAGGGATACTTCGGAGCGCATTCGAGAACCGTATCTGCACAGGGCTCGGTAAGAACGACCTGCAGTGAGGCCGACGACGGTGCATTAATTTGCCCGATGAGCGGGATGAGCCATCGGCAAGAGGGCAGGAAGATAACCGCACAGGTTCCGAAGTCCACCCATTGCAGAAGGTCGGGAAGTCCCTGCAGTTCGAGCTTGGCAGCGGCGGAGGTCATGCTTCGTTCTCCTTCAATGCACTTGCGCAGCGCCCGCGCCCGGCTCTTTTTGCTCGATAAAGCGCGTGGTCGGCTTCCTCAATGAGTTTCAAGATGTCTTTATGATCATTGGGGGTCGTGATCGTGCTCAGTCCAATCGTTGCTGACAATCCATCCCCTTCAGGCAGGTAGTTGGATATTTGTGCTGTTTTGGTGGAGATCGTGCCGAGTTTGGCCAGCAAATGCTGTGCAACGGTTGCGAGTGATTCTTCCGTGATGCCGGAGATAACGACGCAGAACTCATCGCCGCCATAGCGGTAGATGAGATCCTGTTTATCCAGATTTCGACGCAGTGTTTCGCCGACGGCGGAAAGGATGGAATCGCCAAAGAGGTGGCCGCGTGTATCGTTGATGCGTTTGAAGTGATCAATGTCAATCATCGCTACCGCGCACATCGGCGGCAGCGGCGCTTTGCTCGAAGCAATTTCTTCAAACGCCAAACGGTTGTATACGCCAGTGAGGGGATCGCGCTGAGATTCTTTGATGAGCGTTTTGTACTGTTCGGCGATAACTTGATTTTTATGCTGTTCACTCGCGGTCATGCTGCAAAAAAGCATGAGCCATTCAATCATTTGATTAAGCTCGGTGACGTGAGAAGTGATGTTTTTGGGAGGCATGACACCCCGATCCAAGAAATCCTTCATGGCCTGCATGACCTCCCTCAGCGGTTCGACAAGCGTGTTGAACCAGAGGGATATTGAAAAGAGCGTGAGTACGGTAATCAAAATGAACGCAATGATCACAGGCACAAAACTGGCAGAGGTTTTGTTGATGGCGGAGATTTCGCTCAAAAGCTCACGCGCTTCCCTAGCTGAAAAAATGTGCTGAAGCCTTGCCATGTCGTCGTTCATGAGCGAGACGGCAGTGTCAAAGCGCTCCAAAGTGCGCTGGGCTTCTTGCAGTGCGGCTTCAAGGGTGGCAGAGGTCTGCAGCAGATTCGGACAGCTTTCGGACGAAATGGAACTCAGGCGGGAATCGGCATCTGAGTGCATCTGAGCGCAAGCCGCGCGGATTTCGGCCGCAGTCTGGCTGAAAAGGCGTAATTGATCTGTAATCTCTTTGGCACGGAAGAGGCGGGTTTTGGGAAGTTCGGCAAGCCGCGGCAGGCCGGAAGCTTGTGAATAGAGGTCAAACAGATTTTTGCCGAATTGCGCACTGACTTTCTGGGCTCGCGCAAAATCGGCATCGAGTGCTTTCCGTTCCTGCCAGGTTTGCTGAAGACTCTCGAGAACCTGCTTGACAACAAGCCTTGTGTCATCGTGCCGATCCAGCGCCGACTCTGAGAGCATCGCCCAGGCATTGACATATGCATCTCTGGCCCGTTCGGCTTCACTGGCGTTGGCAATAATGTCAAGAGAAAACCGCAGACCTTCAAGGTTCACTGCAGTGCGCTGTGACAATAAAAGACTGTTGACAGTCTCGTCAGTCAAATTTTCGGTTTTTTTGCCGATATCGAAATAAAGCTTCAGACTGAGCGCCATGCAGCAGACAAGCAGCACAATCAACGGCCAGATCGTCAGTTTGACGAAGGTCGTGAAATGCAGCGCTTGGCGTTTTTGCGGGATGGATTTAGACATAGTCCGTCTGTCTGTGGTCAATCAATAATTCATGAATGGGAAATATTTCGCACTGATTTCTTGGTATATGCCGTCAGCTTTAATCTGCATCAGCGCTTGATTGAGCTTGTTTTTTAGCTCTTCGGCGTCCTTTTGAACGGCAATGACAGCATCGGTAAGCGATGGGTCGAAATCGTCATATTGACCGCTAATAAAGAGCGATGCGCCTTGTGGACTCTTGAGGAATGCATATCCAGGCAGCCCGTCAGTGAACATGGTATTGATTTCATTACGCAAAATAGCTTGTTTAAGGTCATCATATTTTGCATAGGTCTTCATCTTTGCACCGGCAGGAATAAAGTGTTTCTCGATGAGTTCTTGTTGAAACGTATCTTTTTGTACGCCGATAACAAGCTTCGCAGCATTGGCGGTGCTGGCCGGCGCGAGCTTTCGGTTGTTTGTGATAAAAAAGCTTCGAGACCGATAGTAAACATTGGTGAATAAAAAATGCTTCGCACGATCCGGGGTGATGCCTATGCCTGCTACAACCATTGCCAAATTGCCTTTGGAGAGTTCCGGCAGGAGCTTTCCAAAGGGCATCGGCAGAATTTCACATCGGAAATTTAATTTTTTGCACAGCGCTGACGAAATATCTACGTCAAAGCCTACGCGCTGTCCTTTTTCATCTGTATAGGAGAACGGAACGTAGTCGTCCTCCACGCCGATTCGGATGACGTCCGGAATGGCGGCCTGATTGGGAACGAAACAGTTCCAGACGATCAGCAGCAGAATGAAGCCCAGAACCGATCCAATCCACAGAGGGTGAACGCGCAGCGGTTTCATTGCTTTTGCTCCTTGAGCTCCTTGAGTTCTGCTGCGAGCAGCAGGCGGGCAGCGTCCTTAACCGGCATCGGGCGGGCGAAGAGATAACCTTGAAACTTGTCAAAGCAGAATGGAGACAAAGCATCCTTCATTTCAAGCGTTTCAATGCCTTCGGCGCAGAGTTCTGCGTCAAGCGTTCTGCAGGCTTTGGTTATTTGCGACAGAAAGTTCTTTGATCGTCTGGATATCAATGCCTTATTGATGAGTGATCGAGAAAATTTCACCATATCAAAAGACATTGACAGCGGTGTTTCTAAACTGTTGTAACCAGTTCCAAAATCATCTATTGCTGCTTGAATTCCCATTGCATGCAGCCCATCTATAAAGGCACTCCCATTTTTTTGGCTGATAGCATTTGTTTCTGTAATTTCAATCATCAATTTTTGATTGTAAACTAGAGTTAAGCGCAGGGTTTCTTTTACGAAATGAAGATATTGAGAGTTGGCGCTTTGCTTGGGGCTGATGTTGATGTTGAAGCAAAATGATTTCTTGGTGTTTTTAAAATATTCTCGAATAGTGCCTATCGCCATCAGAAATACTTTTCGATCAACGACTGACATGAAGTTCGACTCTGAAAATAAAGGAATGAATTTGTCTGGGCCAAAATTGATTTTGTCTGAATCGAGACGAATTAAAAATTCCCCGCCGATGTAGGAGCCGTCACTGCATGAAATGATGGGCTGAAAATCCAAATAAAAAGCTTTGAAGTCGTTGAGACAGGCTTCAGCCAGGATGATGAGGTCGCTTAAGGTGACTTCACCGTCCGGGTGAGTTGCCTTGACTTCGTCGTCAAGCAAGGCTGCTGCGGTCCGCCAAAACGATAATCGGCTGTCGTCCGAGGCGGCAGCACTTCGTTTGCTTTCCAGAATTTCAATCGAAGCATCTGGATCGGCTTCCTTGAGAAAGGTGTTCAGTGCTGTCAAAAGATCCTTGTCAGCCCCCTTTTTCTCAGGATTGCACTGATGCTCAAAGAAGAAATGACCGCCCGGCAGTACTTCTGCGCAGCAGCCGAGCTCACGCAGTCGTGCGGCGATATAGTCCACGAGCCTCACACTCTTCACTGGCGTTTCGGCTCTGATCGCGGCAAAAAATACGGGGTGTTCGAATGAAAGCAAAAAGAGTTTCTGCAGCGAGCGAAGCATCTGTCCAGAAGGTGATGCGGCCGGAAGCAGATCATGGATGATTTGTCCGGCGTCATACCAAGTAACAGATCCGTCAACGAATGTTTTGCCTTCAGGGGTGATGCGTGTCTGCAGGGCGATGCGAGTCCAGGAGACTTGATTTCCTGTTTTAAACCGCACGTATTCAAACGGTGAATCATGAGCGGTCAGCGCATGGTCGAGCAGATTGCGATCAAGCTCTGAAGCGGCGGCTTCAAGCAAATCGTTTTGGGTGCGAATTGGGTGCTTGGCTGCTTCGGTCAGCAGTTCAGTGAACGCTTCAGACAGTTCAAGCGTATGGGTGGACGTATCCAGAACGAAGCCTAGCTTGTCCGCTGTGCAGACATTTTTGTTGCTCTTCAAAGCCGATGATCGGATGCTTTGAGAGTGCTGAGGCTGCAGCAATTGCGGATTAGTCATGATCCCCTCCGGGAATGATGCCCTCAGAAGGGACATAGATGAACTTGAAGGTGAGAATGATGAGAGACGGCATGGGAAATCTGCACGGCAAACGATTACCAGCGGGCATAGGGCACCATGGGTTCTGGCGGCATAGGCAGGTCTCCTTCCCATGGGGTCAATGGGAATCGCAGCCAAAAACCGAGATAAAGCGGGGCATAGCCGTCCGCATTCGTATAAGCGAATGAGACTCCGGCGAATGCTTGCGGACCTAATCTTCTTTCAACTGCGCCTTTGAACGAGACACCGATGCCTGAAGAGGTTGACGATGCTTCTCGGGCATACAGATCAGGCAGATTTTCGCGGCGCAGTTCGTCCTTGAGCGGATAGCGGTCGCGTTCGGAAGATTTCGACATAGAGAGCCCCAGACGACCCTCAACGGTCCATGACCAATTGTCGGTGCGTCCGCGGTCTTCCAAAAAACTGCCCAAGGAGACGGCAGCCTGCGGCGAATAGTATCCGCCTTGGCCCCACACATAGTCGGAAAGGTCTTTTTGGTAGTGCCAGAAAAGGAGCGATGCACCTGTACGAAGCTCATGATTGGGGCGGTTGATCAGTCGGTGATACCAGCCGCCCATCAGCTCGATACTGCTGTTGTCAGCGACATGATGTCCGGTAATTTGATTCGCCGCCGCTCGTCCCCGGAAACCGTTTCGCTCTCCCTGGTCCCAAGAGGCATTGAGCGACGTGCCAAGACGGCGTACGCCGCCCCAAGTGCGCCCTGTCCCTGGATCTCGCTGACCGCCGAAGGCAAGGAGCGACCCTTCTTCCGGACGGCGATAAACCTCAAGGGTAAGGCCGATCTCTCCCACATCCCAAGACCAAGCCAGAGAGCCGACGAGGTCGGTGTAGAGGAAGCCGATCGGTGTTGTTCCGATATCAAAGGCAAACTGTTCGTTTGTCCAGGCGAAGGCCAGCGAAGCGCCCATATCCGAAGACGTCTGCAAACCGCTTCCGGGGCGTTCTGTGATCGTGCCGAACTTTGGCGAACCCTTCAGGCTGCCGACGCGGTACCAGACCCAATCAGTGCGCAGCCGTGCACGGCCGCTGAATGCTGGAAATTCTGCTTCGGTCATGGATGTCACGGCTGTCAGATCTGAATAGCCCGAAGTGCCGGGATCACGTTTAAAGTCAAGCCCCGTACGGATCTCCGTTTGATTGTGCTGATACAGTTCGGACGCCCGCGACTTGAGGGAGAGTGTGAGCCAGCCGTCGGCATCGAGAGCGTTGGGTTCGTCGTTCGGAGCGCGTTCAGGCAGCGATGCGGTTCGCATCGCGCGCGTAAAGACGTTGGCCGACGGCACCGGTTCAGTCAGCAGACCAGCGGCGAGGAAGGCTTCTTCGTAGACTTTCAGCGCGGCTTGAGCATCGCCCGCAGCTTCGAGGTGCTGAGCTGCTCTGCGTAAAAGCATGGCGGCATTTTCACCTTTGGCCGAGCCGAGCATCTGAGCTTCAGTCACGCACATTTGATCGGCTTCATTGGAGGCGCCGGCATCATCCATGAAACTGGTAATGCGGATGAGGAAATCCGGTGTGAGCGTTTGAGCTGCCCGGCGAGCTTCAACGGCTTGGGTCATTAATTCGACTGCGGCTTCCTTAGCCGGGACGTCCTGACGAAGGAGCGCCCGCACCTGACCAAAGAGAGCCTCATCTTCCCAGCCCGAAACGGCGGAAAGAGATTTCCACAGCCTAAAGGCCTGTGCTGCGTCGCCAGAGGCTTCAGCCCAACGAGCCATCCGGGCGCGCAGGTAAGGTTCCTCAGGAGAAAAAGGCAGCAGCGTTCTCAGCGCTTCGGCGGGCTCGTTCTGTTGGGCGAGTGCTTCGGCTTCTTGAAGTGCCGATTCGCTTCGCAGCCGCTGCTGGATTGCGGCAAGCGCCAGGAGCGACTGAGTATCTGCACGAGAGAGTCTGCTTAAAGGCGAGAGGGCGAGCCATCCGTCCGCAGCGTTGGACTGCTCTGGAATCACCTCGTCAAGCAGCGCGAGCGCTTTCTCGTTTTGTCCGGAGGTGACGAAGTAAAGAATCTTTGCGTGTTTATAGGCCAAAGTGCCGTCATCGGCATGAGCCTCCCACAAGTCATCGGCTTCACGCTTTTGATGAAGTGCCAGGAGACTGCGGGCAAGGCGCAGCCGAACCCATGGGTCACCTTTGGAGACGGTGAGTTCGTGCCGCAGTGCAGAGATGAAAGTCTGGGTAGGCGGCTGCGCGAAATCGCCTTCCGGCGTCATATCCGGCGCCAGACGTGAGGCTGCTGCGCTGACTTCCAATGCGTTGAGGCGGTCAATTCGACGGAGCAGCCGCAAACGTTCAGAGCCGGAGACATCAGATTTGCCAAGCGCTTTTTGGACGAGATCGCGTGCGTTCTTATAGCGGCCTCGGGCTTGTTCGACATTGGCGAGACCAAGGAGTGCATAGGGGCTGCTCGGTTTAAACGGCATCGCCTCGCGATAGGCACGTTCGGCTGCCTGAAAACGTTTGGCATTCAAGGCCGCATCGCCCCGTTCAACCGCGAGCCAAAACTGGGCATCCAGAAGAGCATTGCGCCACCGTTCGGCACGACTGTCATCCGGATGTGATTTCAGCGCCGCTTCCAGAACGGGAACCGCAGATGCGCGGCCCGCATCTGTATATACGACTGAAAGCGCTTTGGCTAAGGTCTGCTCAAACCGCAGTGAATTCAAGGCAATGCGGGCGGTGTTGGAAATGACCGGCGAGTCAGAGCGGGTCAGCTGCTCGTAAATGCGTTTGGCGACAGCTTGTTTATCGGGCACTGCCGAAGCAATGCGTGCATATTCAAGCTGCAGGCTTTCTTCTTCGGGCAGCCCGCCAAAGAGCTCTTCAAACGTTGCGAGCGCGCTTTCGCCCTGTCCGGCAAGCGCCATCAGTCTTGCCGAGGCCAGCTGGTCGGCCATGTTTCCCTGCTGTGCATCCAGAAGAATCCGACCTTGCCGACATGCGTTCGAATGGACGTTCTCCGAAGTGCAGATTTGATCGACAAGCTGCTCGAGCTCTTTGAAAGCAATATGGGGATCTCGGACTTTAAGCCGCAGCAGTTCGAGCTTGGTGGCTGGATCATTCGGGTCCATGCTGAGCAGACGGGCCAGCGCATCGGCCTCTACCCCGGAATTACCGCTGGTTCGCGAGCGCATGACTTGATCGGACAGCCAGGCGCGCGGAGCCTCCCCTTTTTGCGGGGCGGCTCCGATATGCGCAGAATGAACGCAGATCAGCAGCAAAAGGAACGCGGCAAAACTTTTCTTCATGGCAGACGCATTGGGAAGCAGAGGCGGCCATGCCGATCGAAGGCAAACCGGCCGCTGTCGAAACCAAGGCCGAAAAGCATCAGCATGCTTTTGTAGTAGTTCGCTCTTCCGACTTCCGGCCGTGCGAGCAAAGTGCGGGTGAAAGCTCCGACGCGCTCATTGCGCAGCCACCCTAAAAAGGCTGCGGAAAAAGCATCGGGCCCCGGCGCAGAAACAAAAAGCGTTGAGGCATCTGATCGTTCGGGCGGCAGCAGCCGCGCCTCAACAGCCTGCCTCATGGTATTGAAATGACTGCGCAGCTGCGCTGCGGCGGGGTCGTCGGGCGATATCATGCCGGCCCAAAGATAGACGCGGATGGCGTCCCATCCGCCGATCGTGCGGTCGCGCAGCGTTAATCTTCCGTCTTGGTCAAACCGCGCCCAGTCCGGCGCCAGTCCGTTGGGAGATGCGCGCACGATGGAGCGCACGCTCGCAGAAATGACCGGACGCCAGCGGGGATCTTCCAGAGCAAACCGCCGCAGAAGCATGACAGGGAGGTAGCTCGGATTAAGCGTTATTTCGGTGTTGTGAACAAAGCCGGTTTGGCCTGACTGAACGACCTCGCCTAATCCGGGATGGTTAAGAACGAGTGTCTTTAGGATGAGATCAAGCAGGGCACGGCCCGACGCGGTCAGATCACTGCGTTCCCAGAGGCGGCCGGCTTCAAGCAGACTATAGGCCATCCATAGATCAGCGTCTGCAGCGTTGTTGCTGTCAATGACGTCCCAGCGAACTCGCGGCGGTTCTCCTTTGGCAGCGGGTTCCTCCATTCTTCCCCACAGCCAAGCAGGCAGATGCTTTGAGCAGTCCCCTGCGCAGAGATGGCTCGAGGTCCAATCGAGAATGCGTGTGAAGCGTTCTTGATCATTGGCCGCTAAAGCGAAAAAGAGGGCGTAGGACTGTCCTTCAGAAGTCGTGATCTGCCGGGGATCGCCAGCGTCAATGATGCGGCCGTCCTCTGAAAGCGCAGAGCTGCAAAATTTTTCCCATAAGGGCCATTGCTCAGCATTACGGCCCGGGGTTGCCGAAACGGATGCAGCGCTCAATATCAGCGTGATCCCCAGATTAAGAGCGAATCGATTCAGGCGCTTCATGCTGCACCTCCATTCAATCGACGGCGTACAAATACCCGCATGACGGCATAGACAATGACAGCGACTGCCAAGGCGCATAAGAGCGCTCCGAGCACGAGCAGGAGCGGGTGTTCGAGCATGGCGTACCAAAGGCGCTGATGCCAAGGCAGGTCGCCGATGTAGTAGAGCGGTCCCGTATAGGCAGTGACGGTGTCGGCGCCGTAAATTAATGAAGCGCTGCCGCCGACGTCAGAGAGCTCTTGGGGGCTGGCAAGTTTGTCCAGAAGAACCCGCGTGCCGTCTCCAGGCGTCGTCAGCAAGGCAACGACCGAACGCTGCCCGTCGAACGGGGCTTCAAAACCGACGATTGCTGCTGCACCGCCGTTGGCCGCGAGGAGCGCAGGTGCCGCGTTGGTTTTGACGTCGACTGGATCACGGCGAGCTTTGGCGGAGGCTGAAACTGAGAGCGGCACTTCAAGGCGGCGCTGAACCCCTTCAATAAGGTAGGCTGCCGTGCTCTCGACCGAAGGGCTGTTGTCAGATGCTGATGCCGATGCGTCGAGGAGCAGCTCAGGATTTTCGCCGATGAAAAGGATGTCCTTGGAGCTATTTTTGAGTTCAGCAGGCGTCGGTCCGGTCTTGACCTCAACAGCGGAGCCGACCGCGCCGGTTTGTGCGGCGATGCGGCCCAAGGCCGTCATCAGCAGCGAAACCTCAGCGGGTTCCGGGGCGGCGGGCAGCACGGCGAGCGTACGGCTTAAGTCAGCATGTATGGAGAAGGGATACCCGCTCTTAGCATAGAGCGCCAGATTGGGCATGCGCGCAAAATGATAGAAACCTGAAAAGTCAAAGCTCGAATCTGGATCGATGTCAGCCTGATGCTCAAGCAGCGTAACGGTCCGGCAGTCGTTTGGGGATCCGCCGGCAATGGACAATGCGTAATCGAAGTTGAATTGGACAGTGTTGGCATTGTTGAAATAGATGCTTGGGACATTGATTTCCTGCAGCAGAGTTGAAAAGGCATCAACCAACGGGATGCGTCTCACGCTCGCATGAGCTTGCGCACTGTTTTCGGCCGAGAGCGGCACTGACTCTGTGATCTGATTGTTGATCCGCAGGGTCATCATGGCTGCAGCGCCTTCGTCGGGCGCGGTGAAGCGGTACTTGAGACTGAAAGGAATCGTAGAGCGGGTGAGCAGGAATAAGTCGGGAGGCAGCCGCATATCCACATGGATGGCTGGCGGTTCAATGCCTCTGGCGCTCAGCTGCATCGGGTAAGTCGTCAGATCGCCGAGACGGACTTTGCGGGTGATGTCAACCCACTTTGGCGCGTCATAAGGCGCTCTTGGGTGAGGTTCGAACGCTCGCTCAACGCGCGAACGGCTGCCGGAAAAAAGTTTGGCATTGAGCACGAGCATCCGCGCGGCCGTTTTCAGTTCGGCCTCGTCACGCCCGGCAACGATGAGCATCTTGGCCCAGGGCGAGTGCGGCGCATCGGCAATGGCCACTTCAGGCCCCTGAGGACTGGGCCGATCCTTGAGGAAAGACGGGCGATGGTGCTCGGTCATGAACGCAATGAAGTGGTTTTCAGCCGGTTCTTCATCAAAGTAAACCGGAAATTCGGCGCCGCGCCAGTCGGCAAGCATGCCGACCCAGGAAGCCGTCATGCCTGCAGCTTCAATTTCATTGCTCGTCGGTGTATCGGGCAGCACAATCGGCAGATTGATGCGCTGGTGGTCGGCAAAATCGACAAAAGGTGCAGGAAGCTGAGCGAGCTCATCGGCAACGCGCAGTTTCTGACGAGTCAGCGAGAGCGAACTCGATCGGTCAATGGTCAGCCACAGCGTGCGATGGACGGGATTTTCGCAGACATCGGCATAGGAACCGATGAATTCGAACTCCAGCTGATTGAAATCTTTGAGCTTTTTGGGGTCAAGTTCAATGTCTGTGGTGACGCGCTTACCGAGGTCTTCCGCATGTATGGGCAGAGTTCGTTCAAATTCCCCGTTCAGACGCAGATTGAGCTGCGAACGCATGGGAATCAGAGACGGCGACGGAGTCCAATTGAGATGCAGCTGAGCGCGGATGATGATTTCATCTCGCCGCATAGGAAACTCAACCACTGCCTTTTGACGCAGTCCGGTGAGCGTGAGCGTATCGCTTGGAATACGAACCGAGAGATCCGACAGACGGCTGAGGGTTGTATTGGGCGTAACGACAGACTCTCTGGCCTCATAGGGGCCGTCGATCATGCGTGCGAGCGGCTGCATCTGCGGCGCTTCTTTATGCTCGGCAGCCTCTAAAGAGGAGGCCGTTGCCGGAGCTGCGCAGGCCAAAGCTGAGAGAACAGCCGCAAAGAAATGGAGCAATTTCATGAAATCAACGTGATGGTATGTGAGGTTCAAATAAGCATTCCCGGGTTTGAGCTGCCTCGTCCGACGCCGAGAATGAGCGAGGGCGCTCTCGGTCTTCTGCGCGGCGCAAAACTCAGAATCCATTGCGCCAGCTTCAAAGGCGGTCGGGCGATGCGCCGCAGCGCGGGCGGTGCGTATTGCCAAAGTGCGCTGTAGCCTCTGCAGGCGAAGGAAAGGAGTGCGTGCGTGCCGTCTAAAAATCCGGGGGCAGCGGTTTTGGGCTGTACCCAGGCATTCGCCCGGCAGAAAGTCGCCGCAATAAATGCGCGTTCGGCTTCGGGCGACAGCTCAGTGAGTTCGAGCCCGAGACGAGCGCCGCGGGCGCGTCTTACAACGGCAGGGAAGGCATATGTCAAGCCGTCATTTTCGAGTATCAATTCGACAGCGTTGCCCGTAAAGAATTGGTCGACAGCTTCGTCATGAAGCTTCAGGCTGACGCCCTTCTGGGAATAATCGGTGAGTTCGGCGTCATAGAGCGTTCCGTCCGCACGTTTGAGAACGGCAGGCGTATTTACTCTGACGCGGGGGAATTTACGCTCCTGAACTGTTTCAACAGCAACGGAGACCGTCACGCCGAGAATCATCAGGTTGTAGAGAATCCAGGCGCCGTTGATTGCCAGAGTCAGATATTCCGGGTGAGGCGTTCTGAGCAGCTGCCAGGAACCGAAAATAAACCCGGCGGCATTGAGTGCAATAAGGATGCAGTACGGCTTGATGATGTTCCAGTCGACGTAGTTTTCCTTAACGGTGCCGCCCTTCGAAGTCACATTGAATTTGCCGTAATTGGGAGCAAAAAGCGCCACTGTCGTGGGCAGCAGGATGTACCAGGAAAGTACGGCTTCATAAACGGCGCCCAGAAACGGACTCCGGTGACCGCGTTCGATGATGCTGCTCGTAATGATGGAGTGAATCATGTGCGGCAGTACATAGACGAAGATGGCCGCTGCAGACGCCTCGATGACATAAACGTGAAAAAAGAGGTAGGGCAGCGGCGCGAGCAAAAAGATGATGCGCGGCAGTCCGTGCAGGAAGTGAATCATCGCGTTGAGAAAACACATCCGCTGACCGAACGACAAGCCCCTGCCGAGAAGCGGATTGTCGATGCGGAAGATTTGGATCATGCCGCGCGCCCACCGGATACGCTGTCCGATGTGGGCAGCCAGCGTTTCTGTGGACAAGCCTGCAGCCAGCGGGATGCCGATGATGAAAGCTGAGGACCAGCCCCGGCGATTGAGGCGCAAAGAGGTATGTGCGTCTTCCGTTACCGTTTCGACGGCAATGCCGCCGATTTCATCGAGCGCGCTGCGGCGAATGACCGCGCAGGAGCCGCAGAACATCGTGGCGTTCCAGGTGTCGTTGCCTTTCTGAATAAAGTCATGAAAAAGCGCGTTTTCAACCGGCACGGCTGATGAAAGGCCAAGATTGCGTTCGAAAGGATCCTGCGAATAAAAGTGGTGCGGCGTTTGGACGAGTGCAATTCTCGGATCGCGTACAAGCCAGCCGACAGTCATCTGCAGGAAGCTGCGTACGGGGACATGGTCGCAGTCGAAAATGGCAACAAATTCCCCGTGCATCAGCCTGAGAGCATGGTTGATGTTGCCGGCTTTGGCATGGTCGTGCTTCTCACGCTCGATGTAGCCGACGCCGGAAGCTTCGGCGAAGGCGCGAAATTCAGGGCGGCTGCCGTCGTCAAGAATCCAGATATGGAGTTTGTCCGTCGGCCAGTCCATCGAAAGAGCACCATAGACAGTGGTCTTGACGATTTCAAGCGGTTCGTTGTAGGTCGGGATGCAAATGTCCACATGAGGCCATGCTGACAATTTCGCCGGCATAGGAACGGGCGGACGATCCAGCACCCAGAAGGTTTGGAAGTAGCCGAGCAGCATCACCACGAAGGCATAGGTTTCGGCCAAAACCAGAAGGATCGAGCAGACGGTGCCTGCCGTCGAATCCAGATTGAGTGTCTGGGTCCAGCGCCACCACATGTATCGTGCGGAAACAAGTGTTGAGAGAACAATTAACAGCAGGAATGTAAAGTGCGACCGGATATGACGCACAAAGAGTGCAATTGAAACCGTTGCCATCAAGAAGATCGTCTGGTTCCAGAGGTCGAGCGGCTGCGTGATGCAGAGCCAGCCGAGCGTCGCAGCAATCAGGGTAAAAAAGGCTGCGGCGAGCCATTCCCTTCGAAAAGATTTGTTCTGAGCCGTCTGGGTTCTGGTCTGGTGCCAGAATGCAATGCGTGAGGTAAAGGCCTCTGTGAGCGCTTCGCCTTTTGCAGCGATAAAACCGCGAAGCGAGAGCCCTGCATTTCGCAGGGCGACGCCGGCTCGTCGCAGCAGGCTGTCGTGAGCGGCATGGTCCTGATCCAAGCGGCTGCTTACGAGCGGTTCGTCAGTGATATAGAAAAAAAGGAGATAAACGCTCTGCACAAACATGCGCAGTCCGTCGAGGGGCTTAAGGCGCTTAAAGTCGATTTGAGGATAGAGCACTGCACGGCGCGACATTACCGCGTGCCACTGGGCGTTTTCCAACGGCAGAAATGTCCATGCAAGCAGCAAAAAGAGGCCGTTTATCGCCAAAGACACTGAGCTGGAGGTACGGCGGCGGAGTGTACGGATGGAATGGCGCAGAGATGACGCAATCATGATTGGCATCTCCCGGCTGCGCGCAGTCTCAGCCACGTCGCAAAGGCTCCGAGCGCCTGTCCGCTTTGTGAAAAAGGAGCAGCCTCAGCAACAGGCGAGCGATAAATACCGGCCCTCGCAGCGGCTTCATCCCAAAGGATGCGCATGGGCGCAAGGTGAGGCTGAAATCGCTTTTCTGTGGAGAGATAGGTGATGATTTCACGCATGACGGTGCTCTCAGGCTCAATTTTGTTGAGCAGGAGAACATCGTTGTCTTCCAGAGGCGTTCTGCTGAGACGAAGCAGTGAATTGTGATCAGCTTCAGTTACCGTAACGACGATATCGGCACATTTGCGCCATAAAGAAGCGGTCGCTGATGAGCTCGCCCCCGCGTCAATCATCACGTCGCAGAATCCGAAACGCTGTGTCTCTAACAGTACTCTGGCGATTTCCGGGCCCGTAAGCGGTGCGGTCTGGGGTTCTGGAGGGTTGAGCGGCAGAAAATACAGATTCTCGCTGTACTGCCATAAAGCAGACAGGGCTTTGCGGCCGCCGCGAAGCGCACCAAGCCAATCTTCACCATCGCCGTCGGTACGATTAAAGAGACTGCTGAGACCAGCGTCCGAATGCCGGCCGTCTATCGCGAGCACGGGCTGACGGTAAAGACTGGCTTCGCGGGCCGCCGAGGCGCAGCATACCGTGGCGCCGGCTCCTTCACGCAATCCCAGAAAGACCGCCAGCATGGCGAATCTCCTTCGTCGTTGTGCCGACGAGAGGCGGGTTGAGTTGAGAGCCTTCAGTCAAACGGCTTGTGCGGACTTCCTCATTGGAAAGCGTTTGAAAGAACGGCGTCGTGCGCAAAAGAACTGCGCGGCGGTTAACGGCTGCTAAATCAACATAGCCGGCCGCTGAAATATGATAGGCGGCTGAAAGAGCTGCGATGTCAGGTGAGATCGACGGAGCGGGGGGGGGGTTAGCATCTGCTGCGGCCCTTACTTATTATGTTTCTTTACCGACAATTCGATGAAAGAGTAAGTCTACTTCTTTAATTTGTAAATATAGTAGATGAAATTACCCGTCCTGTGAATGGAATCCCCAATTTGAGCGAGCTTCGTCAATGCTCAATATATTGTTTTCTTATTGAAAACATTAATAATTGAAGTGAGCCAAAAATTCAGAATATAAAACCTGAAAACCGTGGAATCTACACTCAGTCAGATTCGCCGAAGAAGAGCTCGAGGA
>ERZ824600.3155-NODE-3155-length-16110-cov-11.088010_pt1 | contig 16110 bp, 14 predicted proteins | sample MGYA00519933_ERZ824600 | MGnify/ENA primary metagenome ERZ824600 (study PRJEB31778, sample SAMEA3449178) | human gut metagenome | biome: human gut; feature: human-associated habitat; material: faeces | place: United Kingdom | collected 2010/2012 ... | reverse complement strand
AAATATAAAAGGGCGTCCCGCCGCGGCGGGACGCCCTTTTTTCCGTTGTTCACAAATAATTAAAACCCCGGCTATTGACAACGGTTCCCGCCGGTGGTACACTGCGTTTAGCACTCGAAGATAACGAGTGCTAAACGGAGAATGGACCTATGGAACTGACCCAACGAAAAAAGCAAATACTGAAGATCGTGGTGGACAGCTACATCAACACCGCCGAGCCGGTGGGCTCCAAGGCCATCGTGGCGCTGATGCCGGAAAAGGTTAGCTCCGCCACCGTGCGGAACGAGCTGGCCGACCTGACGGACATGGGCTACCTGGAGCAGCCCCATACCTCGGCGGGGCGCATTCCATCGGCCAGGGGCTACCGGCTGTACGTCAACGAGCTGATGGACCGCAAGACCCTGTCGGCAGAGGAGGAGGCCAGCATCAATACGGCGCTGGCAAAGCCCCTGCAGCAGGTGGAGCAGGTCATCGACCAGGCGGGACAGATGGTGTCCAGCTTTGTGGGCTATCCCACCTACGCTGTAGCGGACCACCGCACGGCGGCCACGGTACAGCGGTTTGAGCTGATCGGCGTGGACGCCTCCGGCTTTATCGCCGTGGTGATGCTGTCGGACAGTCGGGTGAAGAGCCAGCTGATGCGGACGTCGCTGCCCGTTGAGGCGGAGGCGCTGCCGCAGCTGAGTCACCTGCTGAACACCCACTTTACCGGGGTGTCCGCGGAGCAGATGAACGCCACGCTGATGAACCTCAGCGAACAGGTGTCCGGCCAATGGTTCCTGATTTTGAACCAGGTGACGGAGTACGCCGGGTCGCTACTGGAGGAGTCCAACCACCAGCAGGTGTACACCAGCGGCGCCAGCCAGCTGCTGAAGTTCCCGGAATTTCGGGATATCGACAAGGCCCACGACCTGATGAGCTTTATGGTGGACAACAAGCAGGAGCTGCCTGTGCCTGCCGGGGACGCGCCCATGCAGATACTCATCGGGCCGGAAAACGTCAACGACGCGCTGAAGGAGAGCAGCGTGGTGATCGCCAGCTATGATATCGGCGATAATATGCGCGGCTTAGTGGGCGTTGTGGGTCCCACGCGTATGGATTACGCCGCGGTCGCGGCGCGGCTGAGCTACTTTGCGGAGAGCCTGAGCCGTATGTTTGGTAAAAAACAGCTACCGGAGGATACAACGGAATGAGCGAAAAGGATAATAAAAAGAACAAGAAGGCGACAGAGGCCGCCGAGAGCGCCGCGAAGGAAGCCGCGCCGGAAGCGGCGGAGAGCGCAGCGGAAGCGGCCGAGACGACCGAGGATACCTACACCGTCACCAAGGCACAGATGGAGCAGATGGAGGCGCTGGCGAAAACGCTGGCGGACGCCAATGACAAATACCTGCGGCTGGCGGCGGAGTACGACAACTACCGGAAGCGGACTGCGCGCGAGAAGGAGCACCTGTACAATGACGCGAAGATCGACACCATCAAGCCGTTTCTGGCGGTGCTGGACAACCTGGAACGGGGCGTGAGCCAATTTGAGGAGGGCGACGCACACCGGCAGGGACTGGAGCTGATCTGCAAGCAGTTCGAGGAGGTCTTGACCAAGCTGAACGTTGCGGAGATACCCGCCCTGGGTGAGAAGTTCGATCCGGAAAAGCACAACGCGGTGATGCACACCGAGGACGAGACCGCGGCGGAGAACACCGTGGTAGAGGTATTCCAAAAGGGCTACACACTGGGCGACAAAATACTTCGCTTCGCCATGGTGAAGGTAGCCAACTGAGTGGGAGGAAGCTATTATGGAAGGCAAGAAACTGTACAAGAGCAGCACGGACAAGAAGATCGCCGGTGTATGCGGCGGCATCGCGGAGTATTTCAACATCGACTCCACGCTGGTGCGTTTGGCGTGGGTGGTGTTCTGCCTGCTGGGCGGCAGCGGTGTGCTGGCCTATATCATTGCCGCGCTCATCATGCCGGACCGGCCCTATTAAGCGGCCAGATCAAATACAGTAAGCAATAAATATTTATCTATATACAGGAGGCAATCATTATGTCTAAAGTTATCGGTATCGACCTTGGTACGACCAATTCCTGCGTAGCCGTGATGGAAGGCGGCGAGGCAGTCGTTATCCCCAACGCGGAGGGCAACCGCACCACCCCGTCCGTGGTGGCGTTCAGCAAGACCGGTGAGCGTATGGTGGGCCAGGTGGCAAAGCGCCAGGCCATCACTAACCCGGAGCGCACCATCTCCTCCATCAAGCGTGAGATGGGCACCGATCACCGCGTGACCATCGACGGCAAGAGCTACACCCCCCAGGAGATCAGCGCCATGATCCTGCAGAAGCTGAAGGCGGACGCCGAGGCCTATCTGGGCCAGACCGTCACCGAGGCGGTCATTACCGTGCCCGCCTACTTCACCGACAGCCAGCGTCAGGCCACCAAGGACGCCGGCAAGATCGCCGGCCTGGACGTGAAGCGTATCATCAACGAGCCCACCGCCGCCGCATTGGCCTACGGTGTGGATAAAGAGCAGGCACAGAAGATCATGGTCTACGATCTGGGCGGCGGCACCTTTGATGTGTCCATCCTGGAGATCGATGACGGCGTGATCGAGGTGCTGGCTACCGCCGGCAACAACCGCCTGGGCGGCGACGACTTCGACCAGTGCATTATGAAGTATCTGGTGTCCGAGTTCAAGAAGAGTGACGGCATCGACCTCAGCGGCGACAAGGTCGCCATGCAGCGCCTGAAGGAGGCCGCCGAGAAGGCCAAGATCGAGCTGTCCGGCGTGACCACCAGCAACATCAATCTGCCCTATATCACCGCCGACGCCACCGGCCCGAAGCATCTGGACGTCACCCTGACCCGGGCGAAGTTCAATGAGCTGACCGGCCACCTGGTGGAGGCCACCATGGGCCCCGTGCGTCAGGCTATGTCCGACGCCGGTCTGAAGCCCAGCGACCTGGCCAAGGTGCTGATGGTGGGCGGCTCCAGCCGTATCCCCGCCGTGGTGGAGGCCGTGAAGAGCTTTACCGGCAGCGAGCCGTTCAAGGGCATTAACCCCGATGAGTGCGTGGCCATGGGCGCCGCCCTGCAGGCAGGCGTGCTGACCGGCGACGTGAAGGGCCTGCTGCTGCTGGACGTGACCCCCCTGTCCCTGGGTATTGAGACCATGGGCGGCGTGTGCACCCGTCTGATCGAGCGCAACACCACCATCCCTGTGAAGAAGAGCCAGATCTTCTCCACCGCCGCCGACAACCAGACCTCCGTGGAGGTCAACGTGCTGCAGGGCGAGCGTGAGATGGCCGCCGCCAACAAGAGCCTGGGCCGCTTCCACCTGGACGGCATTGCCCCGGCCCGCCGCGGCGTGCCCCAGATCGAGGTCACGTTCGACATCGATGCCAACGGCATCGTGAACGTCAGCGCCAAGGACCTGGGAACCGGCAACGCCCAGCACATCACCATCACCTCCTCCTCCAACATGAGCAAGGAGGATATTGAGAAGGCCGTCAAGGAGGCCGAGCAGTATGCCGCCGAGGATGCCAAGATCAAGGAGAAGGTGGAGGTCCGCAACCAGGCCGACCAGATGGTCTATCAGGCCGAGAAGACCCTGAACGAGGTGGGCGACAAGGTGCCCGAGAGTGAGAAGGAGCCTATCCGCGCCGGTGTCGAGAAGCTGAAGGAGACCCTGAAGGGCGAGGACACCGACGCCATCAAGGCGGCCACCGAGGAGCTGACCCAGCTGTTCTACAAGATGAGCGAGAAGCTGTACCAGCAGCAGGCGCCTCAGGGTGACCCCAACATGGGCGGTCAGCAGCCCGGCGGCGACCCCAACGGCGGTCAGCAGTACTACGACGCCGACTATAAGGTAGTCGACGATGATGACCAGAACAACAAGTAAGGCAAATATATCCCGCAATAAGGGGCAGGAAGTACCTGTCCCTTGTTGTGGCGTTTAGGAAAAGCGCGCCTTTTGCGCCCTGCCATCGTCAGACCTCCTCGACGTACACGCGGTACGCCGTCGTCGGTCTGCCATCGGCAGGACGCAAAATCCATCGCTTTGCCGATGGAGTCGGCTCCGCAGGCAACAAGACTGGCAATAGGAGATTTATCCCATGGCACAGGAAAAACGAGATTATTATGAGGTCCTCGGCGTCAGCAAGGACGCATCGGAGGACGAGATCAAAAAAGCATATAAAAAGCTGGCCAGAAAGTACCACCCGGACATGAACCCCGGTGACAAGGAGGCCGAGGAGAAGTTCAAGGAGGTCAACGAGGCCAACGAGGTGCTGTCCGACCCGGAGAAAAAGGCCCGGTACGACCAGTTCGGCTTCGCGGGCGTGGATCCCAGCTACGGCGCGGGCGCAGGCGGCGGCGCGTATGGCGGTGCGGGCGGCTTCGACTTCGGCGATCTGGGCGATATCTTCGGCAGCTTTTTCGGCGGCGGCTTTGGCGGCCAACAGCGCCGTAACCCCAACGCGCCCCAGCGGGGCGAGAGCATCCGCGCCAGCGTGTCCGTGACGTTCAAGGAGGCGGCCTTCGGCTGCGAGAAGGACGTGACCGTGGAGCGCAGCGAGCAGTGCGCTACCTGCAAGGGCAGCGGCTGCCAGCCGGGGACCACGCCGGAGATCTGCCCCGACTGCCGCGGCAGCGGCCAGGTGCAGGTGCAGCAGCGGACGCCTATGGGCGTGTTTGCCACCAGCCGTCCCTGCCAGAAGTGTCACGGCACCGGCCGCATTATCCATCAGCCCTGTACCGACTGCGGCGGACAGGGTCGGGTGCGGAAACGCAAGACCATCAAGGTCAACATCCCCGCCGGCATCGACCACGGCCAGACCATCTCTCTGCGGGGCCAGGGCAACGCCGGCAAAAACGGCGGCAGCGCCGGCGACCTGCTGATCACCGTCATGGTGCAGCCGGACGAGACATTCCGCCGGGAGGGCGTGGACGTGTTCTGCGACGCGCCCATCACCTTCGCCCAGGCGGTGCTGGGCGCCACGCTGGAGATCCCCACCATTGACGGCAAGGTGAAATACGACCTGCCGGAGGGCACCCAGACGGGCACGGTGTTCCGGCTGCGGGGCAAGGGTATCCCGGTGCTGAACGGCAGAGGCCGCGGCGACCAGTATGTCACCGTGAACGTAGAGACGCCGCGAAATCTGACGAAGGAGCAGAAGGAGGCCCTGCGGAGCTTCAGCGATATGCTGGGCGAGAGCAACTACGAAAAGCGCAAGAGCTTCTTTAAGAAGAAATGAGCAGGTGAAGGATGTATCTGGCGGACTATCATACCCACTCGGCCACGTCGCCGGACGGACAGCTGACGGTCAGTGAGCTGGCGGAAGCGGCGGTACGGGCCGGGCTGGATGAGATCTGCGTGACGGACCATGTGGACACGGTGCTGTGGGGCGACCACCGGCCCCGGGAGCATTTCGACTGGTCGCGGCTGCTGCGGGAGCTGCCGGAGGCGCGGGAGACATACACCGGGCGGCTGGCCATCCGGCTGGGGGCGGAGCTGGGCGAGGCGCCCATGGGCTTTGACCGGGCGGAGAAACTGCTGGGCGAGGCGCCAAAGCTGGACTTTGTTATAGGCTCCGTGCATATGGCAGGCGAAAAATTCAAACATTTTGACCTGTATTACATTGAAAAAAACAGCGAAACGTATTATCATAGAGTCATAGACAGCTACTTGGAGGACGTACTGCGTCTGGCGCGGTGGGGTAGGTTCAGTGTGCTGGGCCACCTGACGCTGCCGCTGCGGTACATGAATGAAAATCTGGGCGAGCAGATGACCTTCGACGGGCATTACGACCAGTGCCGGGAGATTTTCCGGGCACTGATCGAAAGCGGGTGCGGCATCGAGTGCAACACCAACCGGGGCAACGTGCCCCTGCCGGACGCGCCGCTGTTGAAGCTGTACCGGGAGACGGGCGGCGAGATCATCACCATCGGCTCGGACGCGCACTCCGCCGAATATGTAGGCTGCCGCGTCCGGGAAACGCAGGCGCTGCTGCGGACGTGCGGGTTCCGGTATTTCTGCACGTTTGAGGGCGGAAAGCCCACGTTCCGGAAGCTGTAAAAACACAAAGGAGACGACCACTATGAAAATTGCCATCGCCTGTGACCACGGCGGCTACCTGCTGAAGCAGGACATCCTCATCTGGCTGGAGGAGAACGACATCGACTACGAGGATTTCGGGTGCTACTCCACCGAGAGCGTGGACTATCCCGTATTCGCTGAAAGGGCCGCCCGGGCGGTGGCCGCCGGGGAATGCGACAAGGGCATCGTGATCTGCACCACGGGTATCGGCGTTTCCATCGCCGCCAACAAGGTGAAGGGTATACGCTGCGCGCTGTGCACCGACTCTCTCCAGGCGGAGATGACGCGGCGGCACAACGACGCCAACATGATGGCGCTGGGTGCCGGCATCACCGGCGGCAATCTGGCCAAGCGGATGGTGGAGATCTTCCTGCACACGGAGTTTGAAGGTGGACGTCACGCCCGGCGTGTGGCGCTGCTGGACGCGATACAGTAAACAGGAAAACGTATTTGTGAGGTAAACGCCTATGGTAACAAAGGGATACAACAGCTACCATGGCCGAATGTCCGGCGGAAAGATCGTGCTGATCGTGGTGCTGGCGCTGGTGCTGGTGGGCGCGGTGGCCTATCTGGCATTGCAGAACTATGTGGTGTACGATGAGGCGGGCAACGCCACCATCGACCTTCCTTTTTTCCACAGGAAGGACGACCATGGTGAAAAAACGGATGACGGCACCGGAGACCGGGATGACATCGTGGACACGGTGGTGCCGGAGCATCCCCATGTGAAGGTGGCGGCGCTGCACGGCACGCGGCTGCCGGATGACTGCCTGTGGTGGGGCGCGGACTACATCATGAACACGCTGGCACCGGAGGACCTGGTGCTGGCGGTAAAGCGCACCACCGGCGGCATCACCTACGCCACGGACGTGGAGACACCGCAGGGCGTGGTGGTGGAGACGGGACGGCCCATCGAATGTCTGCGTACACTACTGAGCAGCGGACGGTACACCGTGGGGCACATCGTGTGCTTCCGGGACAGCGCCTACGCCCGGAGCGTGCCGGAAACGGCGCTGGTCCGGGAGGACGGGCAGCTGTGGTACGACGCGGAGGGGCAGGCCTGGCTGGACCCCACCGACCCGCAGGTGCTGCAATACATCACCGCGCTGGTGAAGGAGTGCGGCGAGCTGGGCTTTAAGGAGGTCCTGCTGGACCAGTTCTGCTACCCGGCGGATACGACGGGCGTCGCCAACACGGCGGCGGACCCGGCGCAGGTGCTGGCCGACTTTGCCGAAAATCTGCGGTCGGCACTGCCGGAGGGCACAGCCCTGTCGGTGGTAGTGCGAAGCACGGACAGTCTGTCCGTGGAGCAGATGGCTGAGCTGTTCGACCGGCTGTATGTGCCGGCGGAGGGCGACCTTGCCGCCGTAAAGGCCGCGCTGCCGGAGGGCTATGACCCGGAGACGCGGGTGGTGGCCATGACGGCAGAGGCGCCGCAAAGCGGAAGCTATGTGATCGTAAGCTGAACAAAAAAAGAAGCACCCGGGCGGGTGCTTCTTTTTTTGCATGATTTATTCCTGAGGCGGTGTGCTGTCGGCTGGAGCAATGTCCTTGGGGGCGGAGCAGTGGGGGCAGACACCGTTCTCCAGCTTGGCGCCGCACTGGCTGCAGAAATTGGCGGGCTGGCTCTGTGCCGCCTGTGCCGCAGTTTGTGCCGCCTGTGCCGCTTCACGGCGCTGGCGGAGAGCCTCCTTCATCTCCTGCATATTCGGGGCGGCAAACACGTCCCCGCTGCCCTTGCCGGTCTGATCGGCCAGCTTGTGGTTGATGGAGATGACGTTCTTCAGCAGCAGGATGGCCATCATCATCAATTCATAGCTGAGGCGGATCGCAATGGGCCCCAGGATGATGATCAGCAGACCATAGCCGCCCATCCAGATGCGGTCGCCGGTCCAGTAGTTGTACTCGGTGCGGAAGAGCATGAGCACGCCGAAGATGATAACGGCGGCGGTGGTGAAGATGTACAGGGCCTGAAGGATCTTTTCCACCATCAGGTACTTGAAGTTGCAGGTATCGTGGAGGAACTTGCCGAAGGCGCCCAGCTTTTCCCGCTTCTTCTCCGGGACCACATAGATGAAGGCCAGGACAGTGGCGACGAGGGCCAGGACACCGGCGATAATGAGCATGGTGGTAGGCATCATGATTTCTCTCTCCTTTTTATATGTGATATCCTCAATATATCGGGAAACCGGGCTATTGTCAAGGCAAAAACGTCCCGCGGCGAGAGCCGCGGGATGTTTCGGTTTCTCTGTTGATCAGTTGTTGTCCTCGGGACGGGGCCGGCGGTACTCCTGGGCCTTCTCCTCGCCCTTCAGGACGCGCAGGGCACCCTGGGCCAGGGCCAGCAGCTCATCTTCACCGGGATAGACGGTGATGGGAGCGATCCAGCCGACCATCTCGGAGATGGCGTCCACGGTCTCCTTGCCGTAGGCGATGCCGCCGGTGAGGATGATCTGGTCCACCTTGCCGTGCATGACGGCGGCCATGGCGCCGATCTCCTTGCCGATCTGGTAGTGGAAGGCATCCACCACGCCGGCGATCTTCTTATCGTGCTCGGCCTGCGCCAGCAGATAGCGCATATCGTTGGAGCCGGTGTAGGCCACCAGACCGCCGCGGCCGGAGAGCATGCGGTGCATCTCCCCCTCGGTGTACTTGCCGGAGAAGCACTGCTTCACCAGCTGACCGGTGGGCAGGGAGCCGGAGCGCTCGGGAGAGAAGGGACCCTCGCCGTCCAGCGCGTTCTGGGTGTCCACCACGCTGCCCTTCATGTGAGCGCCGATGGAAACGCCGCCGCCCATGTGGCAGACGATGAGGTTCAGATCCTCATACTTCTTGCCCTGCTCCTTGGCGAAGCGCTTGGCCACGGCCTTCTGGTTCAGAGCGTGGAAAATGCTGACGCGCTGAAACAGGGGGTGGCCGGCATAGCGGGCCACGTCTGTCATTTCATCGATGACCACAGGGTCGACGATGTAGGAGGGGATGCCCAGCTCGTCGCCGATCTCGCGGGCGATCAGGCCGCCCAGATTGGAGGCGTGCTGTCCCTGCACGCCGATGGTGCAGTCCTTGACCATGTTGTCGTTGACAGCGTATGTACCGCCGCGAATGGGGCGCAGCAGACCGCCGCGGCCGGAGACGGCGGAGAGGGTGCGGGCGTCGAAGCCCTGCTCGCGCAGCGCCTTCATTACCAGGTCGCGGCGCCAGTCCTTCTGGGCGGGGATAGTGTTGAACTGGGCGATCTCCTCCGCACTGTGGCGCAGGGTCTTGTCGAAGAGAAGCTGCTCATCCTCATAGACACCGATCTTGGTGGAGGTGGAGCCGGGATTGACTACAAGAATTCTGTAAGACACGTTTGTTTTCCTCCTATGCTCTTTTGTTCCGCGGCACAGCGGGTAAAATCAACATTCCTTATTATACAGAATATGATGCCGTCTGTAAATGGGTTTTTACGCAAAAATGCGGTATTTTACATACGGGGCTGATTGACAAAGCGCATAGTGTGGGCTAAAATGATATATGTGAGTTTATACCGTTCTTCCATTCGGAACGGGGAAAAGGAGAACTATCCTATGGAGAAGAAGACGTTTTATATCACCACGCCCATCTATTACCCCTCGGACAAGCTGCACATCGGCCACAGCTACTGCACCGTGGCTACCGACGCTATCGCGCGTTACAAGCGTTTGCAGGGCTATGACGTCATGTTCCTGACCGGCACCGACGAGCACGGCCAGAAGATCGAGACGAAGGCCAAGGAGGCCGGCATGACGCCCCAGGCGTTCGTGGATCACATCGTGGAGGGCGAGAAGGGCATTCTGGACCTGTGGAAGCTGATGAACATCAGCAACGACCGGTTTATCCGCACCACCGACGACTATCACTGCGCCGCCGTGCAAAAGATCTTCAAGACCATGTACGAGAAGGGCGACATCTATAAGGGCACCTACAAGGGTAAGTACTGCACCCCCTGCGAGAGCTTCTGGACCGAGAGCCAGCTGGTGGACGGCAAGTGCCCCGACTGCGGCCGCGAGGTGAAGGACGCGGAGGAGGAGGCTTATTTCTTCCGGCTGAGCAAGTACGCCGACCGGATACAGCATCTGCTGGAGGATACGGACTTCCTGCAGCCCCGCACCCGCGTGAACGAGATGGTCAACAACTTCATCAAGCCCGGCCTGGAGGACCTGTGCGTCAGCCGCACCAGCTTCAGCTGGGGTATTCCCGTGGACTTTGATCCCGGCCACGTGGTGTATGTGTGGGTGGACGCGCTGTTCAACTACTGCACCGCCCTGGGCTTTGACAACGATAAATATGACGACTACGACAAGTACTGGCCCGCCGATTACCACATCGTGGGCAAGGAGATCGTGCGCTTCCACAGCATCATCTGGCCCGCCATGCTGATGAGCATGGGTATGCCTCTGCCCAAGCATGTGTACGGTCACGGATGGCTGGTCATCGACGGCGGCAAAATGTCCAAGTCCAAGGGCAACGTCGTCGATCCCTACGCCCTGTCCGAGATGTTCGGCGTGGACGCCCTGCGGTTCTTCCTGCTGCGGACGTTCCCCTTCGGCAGCGACGGCAACTTCAGCAACGAGCTGCTGATCGGCACGATCAACACCGACCTGGCCAACAAGCTGGGCAACCTGGTCAGCCGCACCACCGGCATGGCGGAAAAGTACTTCGGCGGCAAGCTGCCCGTACAGCGGGAGGACGCTCCGGAGGACTGCGAGCTGAAGAAGATGGCCTGCGCGCTGCGTGACCGCTATCAGGCGGAGATGGACAAGCTGCAGCTGCAGAACGGACTGGACGAGGTGTTCAAGGTCATCGACCGGGCCAACAAGTATATCGACGAGACGGCCCCCTGGGCGCTGGGCAAGGACGAGAGCAAGCGCGAGCGCCTGGCCGCCGTGCTGTACAACCTGCTGGAGACCATCCGCATCTGCACGACCCTGCTGCTGCCGGTCATGCCCGACACCTGCGATAAGATATTCGCCAAGCTGGGCGCGGACGAGGCCTGCCGCAGCTGGGACAACGCCAACGTGTGGGGCGTGCTGCCTGCGGGCGCGCAGATCAGCAAGGGTGAGAACCTGTTTCCCCGCATCGATGTGGACGAAGCCCTGGCCAAGCTGAACGAGCTGCAGGAGCAGCAGAAGAAGGCCGCCCTGCCGGCCGTGGAGCTGGAGCCCTATGTGGAGGACGAGGTAGACTTCGATACGTTTCTGAAGTCCGATTTCCGCGCCGTGAAGATCAAGAACTGCGAGGCGGTGAAGAAGAGCGACAAGCTGCTGAAGTTCACCCTGGACGACGGCAGCGGCACGGACCGCATCATCCTCTCCGGTATCCACCAGTACTATGAGCCGGAGCAGCTGATCGGCAAGACGGCCATCGCCATCCTGAACCTGCCGCCGCGGAAGATGATGGGCATCCCCTCCTGCGGCATGCTGATCTCCGCCGTGCACAAGGAGAAGGGTGAGGAGAAGCTGCACCTGATGCTGATCGACGACAGCGTCCCCGCCGGCGCCAAGCTGTGCTGACAAAAAGTGACCGAAGGAGCACCCCGCCAGGGGTGCTCCTTTTACTATATAATATACTTCGTAAGAATTTTGAAAGGAAGCGTCATATCCTGCTTCAAAAGGGTAGTTAATGTGTGAAGAAGGCGAAAGGAGGTACGTCGCCCCATGGAGGACCAACAGATCATACGCCTGTTTTTTGAGCGCTCGGAGCAGGCGATCACCGAGCTGTCACGGAAGTACGGCGCGCTGTGCTTCCAAATCGCCGACAACATTCTGGATGACCCGCAGGACGCGGAGGAATGCGTCAACGACGCCTGGCTCGGCGCGTGGAACAGCATTCCCCCTCGATCCCCCGACCCGCTGAGAGCCTATATCTGCCGCATTGTCCGCAACCTTTCTTTGAAAAAGCTGCGGGCCAATTCCGCGCTGAAGCGGAGCAGCCGGTTTGAGGTCTCACTATCCGAACTGGAGGACTGTATTTCCGCCCATTCCCTCGACGAGCAGCTTGCCGCAGGCGAGCTGTCCGCGCAGATCAATGCGTTTCTCGCTGCCCTGCGCCGGGATGACCGGGTCATGTTCGTCAGGCGGTACTGGTTCGCGCAGCCGTTGTCCGAGATCGCGGATGCCTTCGGTACCACTGAAAACAACGTATCTGTCCGGCTGGGCAGAATTCGCAGGAAATTACATACGTACCTGGAACGTAAGGAGGTAACCCTATGATGGAGCACAACACTGAAAAGCTGCTCTCCGCCATCGGAGACGTGGATACGGCGTATCTGGAGGAGGCCCTTGATTTTGATGCCGCGAACGCGGGCCGGAAACGGGCAGCCCGCTTCCCTAAATTATCCGCCGCGTGCGTGGCGGTGCTGGTCATACTGGGCGTATCCGTGACCGCCTTTGCCGTCAGCAGACTGCCGCTGTCATGGCGCGACATCTTTTCTCCTGAACAGACCGTCATCGGCGACGGGGACGAGACGCCGGTGGTCTCCCAACAGCAACCCACGGCAGCTGCGGAGGAGCTGCACATCCGTGTGGAAAAGGTGATCTCGGACGAGCGCACCCTGTATCTTCTCTATTCTGTGAAGGCCAACGAGGGGGATGTGCTGGATCAGAGCGGCCAATTCGCCGACTTCGAGCTGTACTTCCCCGGTCAGATGATGTCCGGCGCGTATGTGTCGTCCTTCCTCCCGCGGAAGGAGGGCGTGCCGGAGAACGAGCTGGAGGGCGTCGTATACGCCAACTGGCAGCCGGGCAGCAGTGCCAACGGTCTGGTGATGACCTTCGCAAACTGGCAGGAGAAACGCTGGTTCGACCACGAGACGATCGACTTCAACGTGGCGGAGATGGTGGAAAACGCCGGAGAGAACGCAAAGCTGCCCCAGTGCCAGCAGCGATTCCGCAACGGAACGGTGCGGTATTACTGGCAGCCGGGGGATGCGGATGTGCAGCTGCCCTGCGGCGCGTCCATCTGCAACGCCGGGTGGGAGGACGGCGTCCTCCAACTGGTGATGAAAGAGCCGCTGGGTTCGGACGAATGGTCCGCAACCTGGGAGAAGAACTGGTATTTCCTGGACACGCGGACAGACACGGTCATCTACCCGGAGCCCCACGGTCACTTCGGGCAGCCCGGCGACTTTGACCCGGAGGCGGCGGATGCCGACTGGCGGTACCTCTGGCGGGACGTGGCCGTTGACAGGGAAGCACTCCCCTATTTGGAACTGCACTGGGGCGGAAAGGAGATCACCACCACCGTGCTGCCGGGAAACTGGCGGGTCACGCTGGAGGGTACGCCCGTTACCGTACAGAGTGAAGTACTGGCGGAGAACGTTTCCCTGTCCTACGGCGGCGAGACGCTTACGGCGGAGAAAATCGAATGCTCCAAGCTGTCTATGGCGGTGTACTTCGCCGATTATGTGGACTCCACCACCGGCATTCTCAGCGCGTTCAGGGTATTTGACGCGGATGGTGCGCCTATCCCGTGCGATTGGAGCTTTATCGCAGATCAAACCGACGATAGCTGCATGATCTGGACGCGGTTCGATGAGCCCATTGAGCCGGAGCGCATCTGCAAGCTGACGTTCAACGGAGAGACTGTGTTTGCGCGCTGACGGTTCCGCGCAGTCCGCTTCGGAAACGGCAGAACAAAAGAGGGGCGGCATCGCCCCTCTTTTGTCGTCTGCTATCGTCCGGGACGGCGCGGAGGCCGCCGCATCGGCGGAATGCCGAATTCTTCCGCGCTGTCTTGCAAGGCGCCGCCCGGTTTGCTATAATGAAAAAAATATCATGGATGGCAAGGAGGGACGGGCTGTGGGCGACGGCTATTTTCTGCTGACAAATCTGCTTTCTGAGGACGAGAAACGGGTGATCACCAGCATCACGGCACATATCGAGCGCGGCGAGAAGCGCGTGGGTATCCAGCAGATCGCCAACGAGAACTTTCTCTCCACCACCACCATCGTCAAGATGTGCAAGCGGCTGGGCTTTGACGGATACAGCGAGCTGTACTACTACCTCAGCCGCCAGTTCAACTCCCACGGCCAGGACCGCAGCGCGGAGAATATCAAGAGCCTGATCGACAATTATTCCGACGAGCTGCTGGACCGGTTCTGCGGCCTGCTGGACCAGTCGCGCCGGGCCAAGCTGTTCACCACCGGCGAGGGCTTTTCCAACATTGTGGGCGCCTATATCGCCCAACGGCTGTCCATCTGCGGCTTTATGGTGTTCAACAACGTCCATTTCTATGACTATATGCTGTTCCGCGACGCGCACCACCTGTCCGACGCGGCGGAGGCCCCGCCGGTGATGTTCGCCGTCAGTCAGAGCGGCGAGACGGAGCCGGTGCTGAACGATGTGCGTCACGCCCGGCAGAACGGCCACAAGATCGTCACGTTCACCAAGCGGAGCGACTCTACCCTGGCGCAGATGTCGGACATCGTGTTTGTGGTGGACGGCTCGCGGCAGACGCTGGCCGGCAGCCTGCCCAACAGCTTTTTCGGCCATGTGATACTGGCGTTCGAGGAGCTGGTGGCGTTCTACTTCGGGCGGGAGAGGGACGCCTGAGATATTACTTTTTTTACCAAATCGGAAAATTTTTCTCTATAAAGGTGTGCTATACTGTGAGACGGTATGGTGCGCCTTTTGCTGTGCCATGCCGCTGTACACGTCCCGGAGAACTACTCCGGGCAAGGGAACAACACTTTATGGAGGAAAAAAGAATGAAAAAGTTTTTTGCTCTGCTGCTGGCGCTGGTCATGGCGCTCGGCCTGCTGGCCGGCTGCGGTGACAAGACCGATGGCGACAATACCGGCGACACCGACGGCGCGAAGAAGATCGAGACCCTGAAGGTCGCGTTCGTGCCCTCCCGCGAGCCGGAGGAGATCATTACCGTTACCGAGCCCCTGAAGCAGATGCTGAAGGACGAGCTGGCCGCTCAGGGCGCGGACGTGCAGTATATCTCCGCCTCCGAGGGCTACACCGCCATCAAGGACGGCAACGTGAACACCTGCAACTATCAGGCCGCCATTCCCCTCAGCTCCCTCGTGGAGGCGCTGGCGTCCCAGAAAATGAGCTTCATCAGTCTGGACGAGGCCACCGCCCAGAAGGTCGCCGATATCTATGGCTATTCCTATGACTACATCCCCGCCGGCTCCTATCAGTATCAGGACTCCGACGTGGGCACCCTGTGCGACACCGTGATCCTTGTGGTCAACTCCAGCGTGGACGACGCCGTGGCCTATAACATGGCGAAGACCCTTGCCGAGAACAAGGACGCGCTGGTCAGCGCCCACGCCAGCTTTGAGGCCCTCGATCCTCAGGTCATGGCCCAGTGCGGCATCGACCTGCACCCCGGCGCGCAGGCGTACTATGAGAGCGCCGGACTGATGTAAGCCCGGCCGGAACGAAACGCGCTTCCCGGCTGAACGCAGCGGATCGGCGGCTGAGCGGCGGGGGCGGAAACGATCCTCGCCGCTCAGTCCGTTCCAGCCGTCCTTCAGAGCGGCCCACAAAACAGTAAGGGAGAATGAAATGTTTACCAGAGAAGAACTGCTCCGGCATTACGAGACCATGGTGAAGATCCGCAAGTTCGACCTTGAGGCGAAGCGCGCCCGCGAGGCCGGTGAGATCCTCGGCAACGTCCACGTCTACGTGGGCGAGGAGGCGGTGGCCACCGGCGTGTGCGCCTGTCTGGAGCGAAAGGACTATATCGAGAGCACCCACCGGGGCCACGGCCACACCATCGCCAAGGGCGCGGCGCTCCGGCCCATGATGGCGGAGCTTTACGGCAAGGCCACCGGCTCGTGCAGGGGCAAGGGCGGCTCGCAGCACATCGCCGATTTCAGCGTCGGGATGCTGGGCGCCAACGGCATCGTGGGCGGCGGCTTCGGCCTTGCGGTGGGCGCGGCGCTGGCGGCCCGCTATCAGAAGACCGGCGCGATCTCCGTCGTTTTCTTCGGCGACGGCGCGTCCAACCGCGGCACCTTCCACGAGGCGGCCAACATGGCGGCGGCGTGG
>ERZ824600.3151-NODE-3151-length-16123-cov-5.386794_pt1 | contig 16123 bp, 19 predicted proteins | sample MGYA00519933_ERZ824600 | MGnify/ENA primary metagenome ERZ824600 (study PRJEB31778, sample SAMEA3449178) | human gut metagenome | biome: human gut; feature: human-associated habitat; material: faeces | place: United Kingdom | collected 2010/2012 ... | reverse complement strand
GCATCCCACGGATCGGTTTCCTTTCTGTGGCGGCGTTCCAGTTCAGCATCACGAACGGCGCGCTGAAATTTCAGAATAGCCCGATATACGTTTTTTTCATCCGACACCAGATATTGCCGGATCTGCGCATCATCCACGGCGCTGATCCACACGCTGTCGGACCCCTTCGCCTGCCATTCCAGGCAGTCGATCTTTGCCGTCCGCCACTTATCATGAGCACGGTCGTAGGTGAGGAACTGCCGCTTTTCCTTCTCCATGAATATCTCATAGACCGGCAACGTTCCACCAAGACGCATCGCGTCCGGGTCGTACAGGGTGACTTTCAAAATGCCGTCCTCCACCGCGCTTCGCGCAAAGCCGCTGTACCGGCACCGATAGGAAGTGTTCCAGCCCGAGCCGACCTTGACCGGCACGTCCTTGCGGGCAGCCGCAAACATCGTTTCGGTCGCCGGCAGCTCCTGCATTTTCAGCAGTCTGCTTTTTTTCATTTCTGCACCGCCTCTCTTTTTGCAAAATCAATGTCATACCACACGCCGGGCAGAAGCCGTTCTCCATCCACTTCAGCAACGGCGATCTGGCAGATCGCTTCGCTGTCACGCCGTTCTCTGGCGAATGCGAGAACATCGCCCATCTCTCCGCATGCAGTTGGCGCCTTGCCTCGAACGACCACATAGCCGTTTCTGCCAGTGCCGTGCTCCCGCTGTACCCTGCCGTTCGCCTTACGGCCCAGGTGGTCCACCATATACGCAAGCGCATGGAGGAAGAATTCCTTTTTTGTCAGCTGCCGCAGGATCGTCAGCTCCGTGCAGGCGATCTTGGAGTCGTGATCGTCTTCGTCAATATCTCCGCCCGGCTGCACAAGGCAGTATCGTCGTATTCTGATTTCTTTTAGGGCATTTCAGGACTATCCACAAGGGACACGCTGAACTCCTGCGCGGTCGCCCCCTCCGGCAGCAGCTTCGCCATGACCACAAGCCGCTGATTGCCGCTGTTGGTCTTGTCGTACTTCCGGCAGCAGGTGGAGAGGGTCAGGACGGAATCTTCCTCGGAGAAGGTCACGCCGTCAAAATCCAGCCAGTTTTTCCGCGCAATCGTCTCAAAGAAGCTGGTCAGATCATCTCCCGTGGGATTAGGCGCAATATAGTCAAAGCCAATATCCGTGACGAATAGAGCGGTGATCTGGAAAATCATATCCTCGCCATCCACAGAGAGATAGATATACGGATGCTCCTTTGCGAAGTCTGCGTCCATATGCATGGATGGCAATGGTCCGGCACAAATCGCCCGTATACTCAAAGAGGAACAAGTGCTGACACCTACGGTCTATCAGGATCAAAAGGGACAAGCCGTCCGATGTGCTTTACCCGACAATCCTTATGGATGGAACAGCAGTACAGTATCGGCAATTTTGGAACGGATGGAGTATTGCGGACACACCGTAAACTTCAAAACGCACCGACAGTCTTACAAGATCAAAAAGACCATCGAGAATCCGCCGGATCAATGGAAGATCTTCCGCAACACGCACGAAGCCATTGTGGATGAGGAAACCTTTGAACGGGTACAGGAGCTTCGCCGCAACAAGCGCAGACCGGCTAAAACGGGTAAGAGCAATTTGCTTTCCGGTGTTGCCTGCTGTGCCGATTGCGGAGAAAAACTGTACTACTGCACCACGCAAAACTTTGAGGAGCGGCAGGATCATTTCGTTTGCTCTACCTCTCGGAAGAAAGGCAAAGATGTGTGCGGAACACACTTTATCCGAGCAATGGTATTGGAAAAGGGCGTACTGAAATTTCTTCAAATCCTCCTTTGGTACATATCCGATTGCGAGGACTTGTTCCGTGAAAAGCTCGGTGCCAAGCGCAAAGAAGAGTTCAAAAAAGAGCTGGCTGCAAAACGCAGACAGCTCACACAGGCACAGCGCAGGATCGAGGAACTTGACCGACTGTTCAAGCGGATTTATGAGGACAATATTTCGGGCAAGATCAATGACAGCCGCTTTCAAAAGTTGTCTGCTGATTACGAGAAGGAGCAAGCAGAACTGACGGAAAAGATGCAGCTTTGGGAACAAGAGATTGCCAAGCAGGAGGAAGAAGCGGACAGCATTGAGCAGTTCATCCGTAGGGCGAAGAAATACCCAGAGCTGACGGAACTGACACCGGCAGTCCTGCATGATCTTGTGAATAAGGTATATGTTTGTGCTCCCGACAAAAGCAGCGGACATAGGGTGCAGGATGTACGGATTAGCCTCGCCTGTATCGGTTTCCTACCCGAAAGCATTATCACAGAAATGGTCAATCACGCAGTAAAAACCAGAACAGCGTGACTTCACGCCACGCTGTTCTCACTAAACTTTATAAACCTGTCTTATTACGAACTGCCCTCTCCGTTCTTTTTTGTTATTTCACGGCGCTTTTCCGACGCGCTTTTTGCCGCCTCTCCGCTACAATGAGGAAAAACGACCGGGAGGTGGACAAGCCTTGAAGCGTGGAGAGCTTGCCGTAAAATTGGAACGATGGGAGCCGCTGGCCCCCTGCGCCGCCTGCTTCCTGCTGACCGCAGTGCTCTGCGGCGCGCAGCTGTTCGGCGGCTATGCGCCCTTTGCCCTCGGGCTTGTCGCCGCGGCGGGAAGCGGAAAGCGCGGCCTTGCCGCGCTGCTCGGCGGTGTGGCCGGAGCGCTGGTGTTCCTCGACTTTTCCCACGCGCTGCGCACGCTGGCGGTCGCGGTGCTGCTCTACACGGCGAACAACGCCTTCTGCGAAACGAGGTGGTATCGCTCGCGGCGCTTCCTGCCGGCGATGACAGCGCTGATGTACCTTGCGGTGGAGCTTGTGTATCTGCTGCAGGCGGGGGCGGACCGGGCGGCGCTGTGCCTTTTGAGCATTGCGCTTGCCGTGCTGGCGGCGGTGTGCGCCCGCGCGGTGCTTGAGGGAAAAACGATGAATGAGGAGCAGCGGCAGGCGGCGCTGCTGGTGGTCGTCACCGGCGTGCTGATGGCGGCGTCTGCGCTGCGGCTTGAAAACGGCTTTGCGCCGGGGCGCATCCTTGCGATGCTGCTCGTGATGCTGCTCGCCTACGACCGCAGCGCCGGAACGGCGCTGGCGGCGGCGCTCGGCATCGGGCTTGCCATGGATCTGACGGCGCAGCCGGGGAGCTTTCTCCACGCGGCGGTCTACGGCTTCGGCGCGCTTTCGATGGGAAGGGAGCGCCGGGGACGGCGCGTGGGCGCGGCGCTGCTGTGGTGCGTGTCGCTCCTCCTGCTCTCTCTGCCGCTGGACGCGGAGCAGGGCCTAATCCTGCTCTACGAGGGCCTTTGCGCGACGCTCCTCTTCCTCGTGCTGCCGAACCGGCTGTTCGGCGGCAAGCGGCTTGCGGCGGAGAAGCCGGAAGCGGATACCGCGGAGACGGAGGAGGCCGAGCGCTCTACGGCGCGCCGCCGCTTGAGCGCGACCGCGCTCGCGCTGCGCGAGCTGTACGACAGCCTGATGCGCACGCCGAAGGCGGAGGACGAGAACCCCGCGATGATCTTCGACCGCGCGGCGGAGCGCGTGTGCCGCGGCTGCTCGCTGCGCACGATCTGCTGGGAGCGCGACTATGCCAAGACCTACAACGCGCTCAACGACGCGACGGCCGCGCTGCTCGCGCAGGGGCGCGGGCGCGGCGGCGACTTTCCCTCGTACTTTACGGACCGCTGCATCCGCTTTCCGAGCTTTCTGTCGGCGGTCAACAGCGAACTGAGTGCTTTCCTGCTGCGGCGGCAGTACCGCGGGCGGCTTGCCGACACGCGCGCGCAGGCGGCGGGGCAGTACGCCCAGCTCTCCGAGCTGCTCAGCGGCGCGGCGGAAACGCTGGAGGCACAGCCGACGGCGGCGGAGACGCTGCTGACCTATCGCGTGGGCGCGGCGCTGCGGCCCAAGGAGGGCGAGAACGTCAGCGGCGACAGCGTGACGCATTTCGAGACCGAGGACGGACGGCTCTGCCTGCTGCTCTCCGACGGCATGGGCTGCGGGGAGGAGGCGCGGCGCGAGTCGGCGCTGGCGGTGCGGCTCTTAGAGCGCTTTCTGCGGGCGGGCGTGGAGACCTCCGGCGCGCTCAAAACGCTCAACAGCGCCCTGACGCTGCGTGCCGAGGTGTCCGAGAGCTTTACGACCATCGACCTTCTGACGCTTTCGCTGCGCGACGGCGCGGCGGAGGTCTATAAGTACGGCGCGGCGCCGTCCTACGTCAAGCGCGGCGCTCGGGTGCGGCGCATCACCGGCTCCTGTCTGCCGGCGGGCCTGCAAAGCGCGGATACCCGGCCGGAGACGACCGGCTTCACGCTGGAGAAGGGCTCCTTTTTCGTCATGCTCAGCGACGGTGTGGCCGACGTGAACGACGACGGCTGGCTCATGGCGCTGCTGGAAAAATTTCAGGGCGACGATCCGCAGGCGCTTGCCTCGGCGATTCTTGCCGCGGGCCGTGAGCGCCGCGGCGGCGACGATGACTGCGCGGTGCTGGCGCTCTATCGGGATAAGGACGGCGGCGCGGTGGAGGTATAAGCGGGGCCGCGCGGGGGAATACTTTCCTTGTCAAAATTATGTGGGCAAGGAGTGATGCGCCATGGTCAGGGGTACGTCCCGACGGGTGATCGTTGTGGAATCACCGGATACCAATTTGTTTGAGCAGGCAATTTTCATCGTGCGCAACGATGCGCTGAGTAAGGACGGCGTGACGGCGCAGCAGCTCGTGGACGAGGCGTGCCGCGTCGCCAGGAGCTATACGCGCTCGCACAGCACGCGCCGGCCGCTGCTGCGGTGCGGCTCGCCCGTGTTCTGGAGCGCGGCGGGCGCGCTCGGCATTGCGCTGGTCTGGCTTTTGACTGCGCTGGTCTGAGGGAGACCGGTCTCCTCCTTGGCGGGACGCTTTGAGCGTCCCGCCCTTTTTGTACTGTCGAAAAAGTGGCAAAACCACTTTTTCGAGAAGGCTTCGCTGCGTTCTGCGCCTCGGTTGTCCGCTGTCAGCGGACAATTCGACGCTCACTCCGCGCAAAGTGTTTTCTGCCACGCACAGGTCGCGGCAGAAAACGGATCATATCGCTTTCGCGTCTGCGGACGCGAAACTCTGCGAGGCTTTTCAATAGGCTGAAAAAAGAGCCGCGGAAGCGGCTCTTTTCGCTTGATCGGAAGGGGGACTCAGACCTCGTGGCCCTCCTCGGCCCAAAGCTTTTCAGCCTCCGGCTTCCAGCACGCGGCGTAGGCATGGCACTTATCGCACAGGTGCTCGGCGCTCTCGGGCGCCTCGAGGTCGGTGGAATGTGCGCCGGCGCGCTTGACCATCTCGGGCAGGCGCTCGGGGTTTTCCAGCATCGGGCAGGGGCGCAGCAGGTTATCGTTGAAGGGCTGGCCCCTGCGGTACTCCAGGAACAGCGGCTGTCGGAGACATTCGAGGAAGCTCTTTTCGCGGATGTTCGCGCCGGAGTAGTGGATGAAGACGCAGGGCTCGACGTCGCCCGCGGCGTTGATGTGGCAGTAGAGCTTGCCGCCGGCGATGCAGCCGTTCGTGAACTCGCCATCGTTCTGGAAGTCGATGGCGAAGATCTCCTTGCCGCCGGTGAGACCGCGGATCTCGCGCACGCGGTCCTTCATATAGGCACGCTGCTCGGGCGTGAGCAGCAGGTCGGTCGCCGCGCCCATGCCGACGGGCATATAGTGGAAGTACCACGCGAAGTAGCAGCCCTTGGAGATGAGCAGATCGAGGAACTCGTCGCTCGTGACGACCCGGTAGTTCTTACTCGTGTAGCAGATGGACACGCCGAACGGAATGCGGTTTTTGTGCATGAGGTCCATCGCCGCGAGCGCCTTTTCAAAATGGCCCGCGCCGCGGCGGCCGTCGTTGGCGTCCTCAAAGCCCTCGATGCTGACCGAGACGATGAAGTTGCCCACGCGCTTGAGCTCGTCGCAGAACGCCTGGTCGATGAGCGTGCCGTTGGTGAAGGCGTGGAAAGCGATGTCGCGGTGCTTTTCGCACAGACGGAAAATGTCCGCCTTGCGCATGAGCGGCTCGCCGCCGGTGAAGAGACAGGCGTGGGTGCCGAGCGCTGCGCCCTCGGTCAGCACGCGGTCCATCTCCTCGAAGGTCAGGTTCTGCTTGTAGCCGTACTCCGCCGCCCAGCAGCCCGCGCAGCGCATATTGCAGGCGCTCGTCGGGTCCATGAGGACGATCCACGGGATGTTGCAGTCGTATTTTTCGGAGTTCGCCCGCGCCTGCTGGAAGCCGCGGAAGCCGCCCTCGTAGGCGGCGGCCGTCAGGAAGGTCCGGAGAAGATACGGGTCGCACTCGCGCAGCAGACGCTCGGCATAGTGCGCCCACTTGCTGTTCGGGTCGTTTGCGATCTTGTGCAGCATCGCAAAGGTCTCCGGCTCCCAGACGCTCGAGTGGATCTTCTGCACCATACTGACAAGGTCGTCGGCGACCTTGCCGACGTCCTGCGTCCGGCTTTTCCTGATGAGTGAGTCGAGCATCGTCTCAAACGCCTTGCGTTCGGCGGCGTGGGCGAGCTTTTCGGTTACGGTCATGGTTCCGTGCGCTCCTTTCAGCGTCCTGTTTGTGATCAAAATTTTGCCGTGTTCGGCGGGCTTGTCATTTGTTCCCTCATGGTAGCATTTGCAAAGAGGGACAAAAATAGACAAACAGGCGCATTTCACACAAAAACCGGGCACTCGCCGAAAATTGCCCAAATCGGCTCTCTTGCGGAAATTACGGAAGCAGCGCTATAATAATGCCGCAGAATGAAAAAAATACCATTGCTTCCGTTTTGGAAAGCGACGGGGAGGAGGGATCACTTTGGAGCGGAATACAGCCTCTGTGAGAGCGGCGGACGAGCGGCTTGACGCGCTGCTCGGCCATCGCGGCGCGGCGACCGTTTCGCTGCTGTTTGCTTTGTCGGACGGTGCGAAGCGCTTCGGCGTGCTCCGCTCACAGATGGGGCGGATGTCGCAGAAAACGCTGGTGGCGGAGCTGCGGGCGCTGGAGCAGCTCGGCGCGGTGGAACGCATCGTTTTCGCGGAGATCCCGCCGCGCGTGGAATATTCGCTGACCGCGGCAGGCGAGGAGCTGGTCCCGCTGCTGCGCGCAGTGGAGACATGGTGTGCGAGGCGCACGGGAAGGGTGGAGTGACATGGCAGTACGCACCAAGCAGGCGATCCGGCAGGCGTTCATTGAGCTGCTCAACGAGCGCCCGCTCGACAAGATCTCCGTGAAGGATATCGCCGAGCGCAGCACGGTGAACCGCAACACGTTCTATTACTACTACGCGGACATTTACGCGCTGGTGGAGGAGATCTTCCAGACGGAGACGCAGCTTTTCATGGAAAAGCTGCACAGCTATGCCTCGTGGGAGGAGGCGTTCCGCGAGGCGACCGCCTTCGTGTCTGAGAACAAGCGGGCGGTGCACCACCTGTTCAACTCCGGCAACCGGAACATTCTGGAGCATTATTATCATAAGGTCACCTACGCCGCCATGCTCTCCTATGTGCGCGGACAGGCCGAGGGCCTGAGCGCTGCTGAGGAGGACATTCAGGCGCTCGCGCAGTTTTACGCCGCGGCGCTCTCCGGTATGACCGCCGACTGGCTGCGCGGCGGCATGAAGTCCAACGTGAACGACCACATCGACCGGCTGGGCCGGCTGCTGGAGGGCAACATCCGGCAGGCGCTCGAGCGCAGCTGCCGCTGATACGAAAAAGGAAGGACCGACCCCGGCGGGGGCGGTCCTCCTTATGTCTTACTGTGTGCTTGCGGGAGCGGGCAGGGCGTATTTGGCGACGTAGCGCTGAAACTCGCTGCGGAAGGCGTGCGTATCGCTGTGCGCCGCGCGGAGCGTTTCGTGCAGATTGAGATTGTGCTGCGCGGCGTCGATGACGCAGCCGGCGATGTTGGAGCAGTGGTCGGAGGTGCGCTCGAGGTTCGTGAGCAGATCGGACCAGACGAAGCCGGCTTCGATGCTGCAATGCCCCTGCTGCATCCGCAGGATGTGGCGCGTGCGCATCTGCTCCTTGAGCGTGTCGATGACCTGCTCGAGCGGCTCGACCAGCTCGGCGAGGGCGACGTCCTGCCGCTCGAACGAGCGCAGCGAGAGGTCGAGGATCTCCCCGATGGCGGCGGCGAGCACGTCGTATTCGCGTGCGGCTGCGGCGGAGAAGGCGAGCGACTTGCCGCGCAGCTCCTCGGCAGATTCGAGAATGTTCACGGCGTGGTCGGAAATGCGCTCAAAGTCCCCGATGGACTTCAAAAGCTCGGTGGCCTCCTCGCTCTCGTCCACGCCCATTTTGCGGGCGCTGAGCTGAACGAGATAGGTGCCGAGGATGTCCTCATAGTGGTCGCAGCGCTCCTCGTCGTCGCGGATGCTTCGGGCGAGCGTGTCGGTGTATTCGGTGAAGGAATGCAGAGCGTTGTTCAGCGCGCGAACGGCGCACTGCGCCATTTCGCAGGCGACGGCGCGGCTGCGGCTGAGCGCCAGCGAGGGCGCGGCGAGCAGACGCTCGTCCAGCTCGGAAACGGTTTCCGCACTCTTGCTGTCGGGAACGAGGCGGATGGCGAGCTTTTCGAGCAGATCGCCCGCGGGCAGCAGCATGGCTGTGCAGAGAAGATTGAACACCGAGTGCGCCACGGCGATGCCGGCGCGCGTGGCGCTCTCATCGAGCAGCGCGGGAGCAAGGACGGCGCGCACGATGCAGAACACGCTCAGCAGCACGGCGACGCCGATGACATTGAACAGCAGGTGGACGACCGCCGCGCGGCGGGCGTTCTTATTCGTGCCGACGGAGGAGAGCATGGCGGTGACGGTGGTGCCGATGTTCTGCCCCATGATGATGGGGATGGCGGCGGCATAGCTGACCGCGCCGGTGGCGGAGAGCGCCTGCAGGATGCCGACGGAGGCGGAGCTGGACTGGATAATGCCGGTGAGCACCGCGCCGACCAGCACGCCGAGGATCGGATTCCGGAAGGCAAGGAACAGATTCGTGAACGCGGGGACCTGCGAGAGGCCGGAGACCGCGCCGCTCATCGTCTCCATGCCGAACATGAGCGTGGCAAAGCCGAGGAGAATGGTGCCGGTGTCCTTTTTCTTTGCGTCCTTGCAGAACATATAGAAGACGATGCCGATGAGCGCGAGAACGGGCGTGAAGGAGCTGGGCTTGAGCAGCCGCAGCCAGACGCTCGAGCTCTCGATGCCGCCGAGGCTCAGAAGCCATGCGGTGACGGTGGTGCCGACGTTCGCGCCCATGATGACGTTGATGGCCTGCCGCAGCGTCATCAGCCCCGAGTTGACAAAGCCGACGACCATGACGGTGGTGGCGGACGAGCTTTGAATGATGGCCGTTACGCCCAGACCGGTCAGAAAGCCGACGAGCGGCTTGCCGGTCATCTGGTCGAGCAGCGAGCGCAGCCTGCTGCCCGCGCGGCGCTCCAGCGCCGAGCCCATCAGGCTCATGCCGAACAAAAACAGCGACAAACCGCCGAGCATCGTCAGAAAATCAAAAATATCCATATTCCATCCCTCTTTTGTTTCCTTGATCTTACCCATTCTTGACCAAGATAAAGCATAAGGGAGAAATGTCAAATCCGTTACCGCCCTTTTGTAAAATCCGTGTAAAATGAACAGCACCTGCCGGAAGGCAGGCGCTGCTTTGCGATGTGTGCTTCGTTCAGCTGATCCACTCGGGGCCGTTGATGTGGTAATCGCCCCACACGCCGTCATTGTTCTGCACGGCGACGCACTTTGAAAAACCGTAAGCGCCGAGCGCTGTGCGCCATTTGCTCGCGTCGAAGCTGACGGTGTTTTTGATGTTGTACTGCGTCATGGACGGGAGTTCCCCGCCCTCCGAGAGGCTGGGCAGATTGAATGTGACCGGATCGTCGGTCTCGGTGATGGTGAAGAGAACGCCGTTTTCCCACGCGGGGAAGATGTCCTCGCCCTCCAGGCCGCTGATGTAACCCTCCGCGCAAAGCTGCTCGTAGCTCAGCTCCATCGGCTCCGCGCTGTGAGACTGCGCGAAGGTCCACGCCACCGCGCTGCGCTCGGCGGGCGTGAGCGAGGTCGCGGCAAGATCGACGCTGATATATTTTACGTCGCCGTTCAGCCCCTCGTCCTTGCCCCACAGGTCACCCAGCACGCGCAGATAGAGCGCGCAGCGGTCATCAAATTCGTCCGGCAGGACGGTGATGCGCTCCACCCCGCCGAACAATGCGGGATAGCTCTCCAAAATATCGCCGCCGAAGGCGACCTCGACCAGCGCACCCGCCGCAAGCTGACTGTCGGCGAGCAGCTCGCCGCGCTCCGTCGGCTCGCGGTACAGGGGAAGCCCACTCGCGTCGAGCGTATAAATGTCGCCCCGCTCGCTGTCCACATCCGCGAGCAGCAGCGTGTTGCCCTCGCCGACCGCGACCACGCGGCAGCGCGCGACTGCGCCTTCTGTTTTGGGCGAAGGCTCCTGATTGCCGCCGTCCGACGCAGGCGGGCAGGCCGCCTTCCCCGCGCAGCCCGCGAGCAGGGCGCAGAGCAGGGCGAGGGCAAGCAAAAGGGAAAGACTTCGTTTCATGGAAGGTACCTCCTCGAATGGTTTCTGCTTCCTTAGACGGACGGGAAGAAAATTTTGTTCCCAAAAATTTTACAAAATCGCGGGAAAACGGGCTTGACATTCCGAAGAAAAGGTGGTATTTTGACCTTTCTTAATTGGGCAACGCCCAATCAGGAGTTGAAGAAAGCGCCCCGCTGTGCTATGCTGAAGGGCAGAAAAGCACAAGGGAGGACGCTCCATGCAATACGATGCCGCCATCATCGGCGCGGACGGCGTGTACCTCATCGGCGCGGACGGCGTGTACCTCATCGGCGAGGCCGCAGGCTTCATCAGCGCCAGCTCGTTCGAGGGCATCTCGAGCGCCATCCACAGCGGCAGCGCGCTGGCCGACGCATTCCGGAACGTAAAAAACACGTCGGAAATTACAAGAAGTTATCGGAAAAAGACCTTTTCCCTGCGCTGCAAGCTCTTTCTGAAGATCTGGAAGCGCTGGTTCATGTATACGCCGTGGGTGCGCTCGCTCATCATGCGAAGCGGCATCGAGAGCATCCGCGTGCGCCGCTCAAAGGAGGACTGACTGTGACCGCATCACCCTACATTGCCGTCGTCGGCGGCGTGAACATCGACATCGGCGGGCGGAGCGACGCACCGCTCGTCGCCGGAGACTCGAACCCCGGACGCATCCGCTCGAGCCTCGGCGGCGTGGGCCGCAACATCGCCCACAACCTCGCCCTGCTCGGCGCAAAGGTCAGGCTCATCACCGCGCTCGGCGCGGACGACGGCGCGAAGCGCATCGAGGCGTCCTGTGCCGATCTCGGCATCGACTTGACGGACAGCCTGTATGTTCCCGACGGCGCGACCTCGACCTACCTGTTTCTCGCGGACAGCAACGGCGACATGGCGCTTGCCATGAACGATATGGCTATCTACGAGCACCTGACGCCCACCTTTCTGGAGACGAAGCTCGCGGCGCTCAACGCCGCCGCGCTCGTCGTGCTCGATACGAACCTCAGCGCGGAGAGCATCCGCTATCTCGGCGAGCACTGCACCGCGCCGCTCTTTGCCGATCCCGTTTCGGCGGCGAAGGCCGGAAAGCTCGAGCCGATCCTCGGACGGCTCCACACGCTCAAGCCAAACCGCATGGAGGCCGAACTGCTCTCCGGCGTGACGGTCACGGACGAGGCGAGCCTGTATCGCGCAGCGGATACGCTGCTCGCCGCGGGCTTGCAGCGCGTCTTTATCTCGCTCGGCGCGGACGGCGTGCTCGCCGCCGACCATGAGCGAAAGGTGCATCTGCACAACCTCCCCGCGCGCATGGTCAACACCACCGGCTGCGGCGACGCCTTCATGGCTGCCGTCGCCCGCGCGTTCCTCGACGGCGCGGACCTTGAGACCGCCGCGAAGCGCGGCCTTGCCGCCTCCGCCATCGCGATGGAGAGCGCCGACACCATCAACCCCGCCATGAGCTTTACGGCCGTGGCTGAAAGAATACAGTAATTTCAGAAAAGGAGTCATTTATCATGAACCGTTATCTTGACATTGCCCCCGAAGTAAAGGAAGCACTGGACGCCGGCAAGCCCGTCGTCGCGCTTGAGTCCACCATCATTTCCCACGGTATGCCCTATCCTCAGAACGTGGAGACCGCCCTCAAGGTCGAGAGCATCATCCGCGAGGCGGGCGCAGTCCCCGCGACCATCGCCATCATCGGCGGACGCCTGAAGGCGGGCTTGACCCGTGAGGAGATCGACTACCTCGGCAAGACCGGCGCGGGCATCCCCAAGGCGTCCCGCCGCGACCTGCCCGTGCTCGTCGCGCAGGGCAGGGACGGCGCCTGCACCGTCACCACCACGATGATGATCGCCGACATGGCGGGCATCCGCGTGTTTGCCACCGGCGGCATTGGCGGCGTGCATCGCGGCGCGCAGGAGACGTTCGATATTTCCGCCGACCTCGAGGAGCTCGCCAACACCCCCGTTATGGTCATCTGCGCGGGCGCGAAGTCCATTCTGGACCTTGGCCTGACGCTCGAATACCTCGAGACCCACGGCGTGACCGTCATCGGCTACGGCACCGACGAGCTGCCCGCGTTCTACACGCGCAAGTCCGGCTTCGGCGTGGACTACGAGCTTGATACTCCTGCTGAGCTTGCCAAGGCGTTCCACGTCAAGCGGGAGCTGGGTCTGCGCGGCGGCCTGCTCGTCACCAACCCCATTCCCGAGGAGTATTCCATGGATAAGGCCGTGATCGACAAGGCCATCGCCGAGGCCGTCGAGGACGCGAAGAAGGACGGCATCCACGGTAAGGCCACCACGCCCTATCTGCTCGCTAAGATCAAGGATCTCACCGGCGGCGACAGCCTCGATTCCAACATTCAGCTCGTGTTCAACAACGCCCGCCTCGGCGCTGCCGCTGCGGTGGAGCTGGCGAAGCTCGAACGGTGAGCGGGGCGCTCTCGCTCGGCGTGATCGGCGGGGCGGACGGCCCGACGGCGGTATTCGTTACGGGCAGCCCTGCACCGCTCGTCATCTATCTGCTCGCCATCAACGTGCTGGCCTTCGCCGTCTACGGCTGGGACAAGGCGCGGAGCAAGGTGCAGGGCGCGCGCCGCGTGCCGGAAAAGACGCTCTTTCTGCTCGCCATCCTCGGCGGCAGCGTGGGAGCCATTCTCGGGATGCGTGTCTGGCACCACAAGACGCGCCACTGGTACTTCAAATACGGCCTGCCGGCGATCCTGCTCGCGCAGCTCGCGCTGGCATGGTATCTCGGCGGCCTGCATTAAAACAGAGGAGGACCTTTCCATGAAGCGGATCACAAAGCAGGAGACCCTGCCGGCGCTCGCCGTGCCGGAAGTGCTGAGCGTGCCGGAGCTGGCATACCCCGCAAGGCTCGGCAAGCGGGCGGTCGTGCAGGTGCTGCGCAAGGCGGACGTGAAAAAGGCCGCGCTGGCCGTCGGCGGGACGGCGCTGGTGCTCTCTGCGATCGGTGCGGCGGGCAAGCGGCAGTTCTATAAGCGCATTGTCGCCTCGGAGCTGAAGCGTCAGCTGGCGGTTGTGAACGGCAAGCTCGACAATCTGCAGGCGCAGAATGAGGCCCTGCGCGCGGAGCTCGCGCGGCTGAAGCAGGAAAAGTGAACCGGACAGAAAACGGGAGCCGAAGCATCGCTTCGGCTCCCGTTTCGGTTTCTTATCGTTTCGGCTGCAGGTTGGCGCGCGCGTGCGAGCAGATGGCGTCATAGGTCTGCTGGCTGATGTCGTGCTCGATCTTGCAGGCGTCCTCCTCCGCGGTCCTGGCGTCCACGCCGAGGGCAATGAGGAAGGCGGTGAGCGTTTTGTGGCGGTCGAGCATTTTGGCGGCGACGGCCATGCCGGTCTCTGTGAGCGTGATGAGACCATCCTTATCCATCGTGATGTGCCCGCTCTCCTTGAGACGGCGCGTGGCATAGGTGACGCTCGGCTTTGTCACGCCGAGGTGCTCCGCCACGTCAATGGAGCGAATGTATCCGTGCTTGAGCTTCATCATCAGCATGGACTCAAGATAGTCCTCCGACGCGCGTAAAATTTCCATCGAATTGCACGACCCTTCCGGTTAAAAGTATTCTTAGGTTAACACAGTTTAACCAAAATTGCAAGCGGCAAAAAGTTTTTGAAAAAGGCTATTGACAAAAAGCGGTTAGACGTGTTAAACTGCACAGCGGTTAGAGGAGATTAACACCTTGGCCATTCTTTTTTCAATATCGGTTAGAGACTGTTAACCGAAGAACGGGGAGGGAATACCATGATGCCGCTTGCACTTGCCAATGTCGGCGAGGAAAATCTGATCCTCCGAGTCGGTGGGAGTCCGGAGCTGCGCAAGCACCTCGAGGACCTCGGCTTTACCCCGGGCGGGACCGCCACTGTGGTCGCCGCGATGGGCGGAAACATCATCGTCAAGATCAAGGAATCCCGCGTGGCCATCAGCGAAGAGATGGCGCGTAAGATCATGATTTGAGCGCAAATATTTTTGAAATAGAAGGAGAGAGGAACATGAAAACTCTGCGAGATGTCCAGATCGGCCAGACCGTCAAGGTCGTGAAGCTGCACGGCGAGGGGCCTGTCAAGCGCCGCATCATGGACATGGGCATCACCAAGGGCACCGAGGTCTTTGTCCGCAAGGTAGCGCCTCTGGGCGACCCGATGGAGGTCACCGTGCGCGGCTACGAGCTGAGCCTGCGCAAGGCGGATACCGAAATGATCGAAGTGGAATAAAGCAAGTCATAAATTTTTGCAGATCGGTTCAAGCGCTTGAACCGGAAGGAGCATGATATGGAAAAGCAGATCAAAATTGCCCTTGCGGGCAACCCCAACTGCGGTAAGACGACATTGTTCAACGCGCTGACGGGCTCCAACCAGTTCGTCGGCAACTGGCCCGGCGTCACCGTGGAGAAGAAGGAAGGCAAGCTCAAGAAGCATGACGACGTCATCATCATGGACCTGCCCGGCATTTACTCGCTGTCCCCCTACACGCTGGAGGAGGTCGTCGCCCGTAACTACCTCATCACTGAGCGCCCCGACGCCATCCTGAACATCATCGACGGCACGAACCTCGAGCGTAACCTGTACTTAACGACGCAGCTCACCGAGCTGGGCATCCCCGTGGTCATCGCCATCAACATGATGGACGTGGTCCGCAAGAACGGCGACCAGATCAACGTCGCCGAGCTCTCCCGCGAGCTGGGCTGCGAGATCGTTGAGATCTCCGCGCTCAAGGGCGACGGCGTGATGCAGGCGGCGGAGGCCGCCGTCAAGGCCGCCAAAAGCGGAAAGACCATCCCGATGCACACCTTCTCCGGCCCCGTGGAGCACGCCATCGCGCACATCGAGGAGGCCGCCGTCCACAATATGCCCGAGGAGCAGCAGCGCTGGTACGCCATCAAGATCTTCGAGCGCGACGATAAGGTGCTCGAAAAGCTGACTATTCCGGCCGAGACCATGCAGCACATCGAATCGGACATCAAGGCCGCCGAGGCCGAGGGCGCCGTTTGCGGTCCCGTCGACCTGGCAGTGCTTCAGGGCAAGTAATATTTCCTTACCCAAAGGCTTTCTTGCATAGCGACAGAGTTGCTTGGGAAGGGGCGACGCCGATCGCCCCTTCCCCATATCATATGGAGGGGTCCTATGATCACCGACGTCAAAATCAACGAAGCTGAAAAGCGGCGCTTTTACGAAAGCGGCGCCTGGGGAACCGACACCATCGCAGACGTCTGGCAGGACCGCAGCACTCGATTCGCCGATCGCGTATACGTTCAGGACGACCTTGGTTGCTCGTTGACGTATCGCGAGGTAGACGAGGGAGCAAGCCGCATCGCCGCCTGGCTCACGGAACAAGGCGTGCGAAACGGCGATGTCGTCTCCTTTCAGGTTCCCAAATGGGCGGAATTTTGCATGATTTACGTGGCGTGCGTAAAAATCGGCGCCGTCATGCAATCCGCCGTCAGTCTGCTTGCGGGTATTCCGTCTGTTGTTTACGGTCTTGTGGGTATGCTCGTTTTAGTCCCCGCGATACAGAAAATATTCTCTCTGCCGGACGGCGCG
>ERZ824600.3150-NODE-3150-length-16137-cov-3.236289_pt1 | contig 16137 bp, 14 predicted proteins | sample MGYA00519933_ERZ824600 | MGnify/ENA primary metagenome ERZ824600 (study PRJEB31778, sample SAMEA3449178) | human gut metagenome | biome: human gut; feature: human-associated habitat; material: faeces | place: United Kingdom | collected 2010/2012 ... | reverse complement strand
GCTATCTCATCGACAGCTCATCTAATATATCACAGTCACTTGCGTTTGTCAAGCACTTTTTTCAACTTTTTAACTTTATTTTTATTAAGTTTCAATTGTTTCAACTGTCCTTTTAAAAGAATCAATTTATTCAATTAACTCAACTGTCTCTAAGTTATTGCTGTTGTTTCAGTGTTGTCTCTCGCTGCAACGTTGACTATAATACCACCCTTCCAAGGGTTTGTCAACCACTTTTTTCAACTTTTTTCTATTTTTTTTAATAGAAATTGACATTTAAAATGGCTCATGCTAAAATGCAATTGTCCACTGGTTCTGGGAAGAGTATGGCTGTTTTGTTTTTCAAAATGCTGTATCGGAGGTGTCCGGTCTCACACTGAACATCCCGAGAACACACTCCGGCCAGTGGGTATTTCATCTTTTATTTTTCTTAATTCTTACTGGAGGTAACTATTATGAGAACTTATAAAAAGCCAATGATCACTGTTGATTCTGGTTTAGCTGAGGGTGTTTATGCAGCAAGCGGTGCAAGTCAGGGAACTTTAAATGTAACGTATTATGGTGTATGGGATCGCTGGGGCACAAACGGCGGTAAGGGACTGGCTATGGCTAACTGGTCAGATCTTAACGGTACTATCACATTAAATATTACCTTTAATGATACTGTTGATCAGGCTGAAACAGATGATGCTTCTGTTCAAACATCTTGGTCAGGAAAGACTGCTACATTTACATTTGCAAGCACAGCATCAAATCCGCTTACAATTGGTATTCACCTGAACCACGGTACCAGCATTGATGATCTTAAGATGACTGGATTTACCTACTCTGTAAACTAATTTTTGCAATTCAAAGACGCACTTCTGCCAAAAGAAGTGCGTCTTTGTTTTAAAACGCTCTTATCATCTGCTCTATCTCCTGCTCTTCTAATTCCCTGCAGCTCTTATCTTTTATTGCATACACTCTCGCACAGATATTTAAAACGGTTGGACGATGTGTCGTTACAATACAAGTGCGCGGATAAGTATCTGTCATGATGTTTCGGATTACTCGACGCTCGGTTGCTACATCAAGAGCAGAAGTAGCCTCATCCAACAATAATATTGGAGATTTTCTAAGAAGCGCCCTAGCAATTGACAAACGCTGTGCCTGTCCTTCTGAAAATCCACCACCACGCTCTTTTACTGCACTGTTTATTCCATCTGGAAGCTTCTCTACAAAATCCCATGCACAGGCAAGCTTTAATGCTTCGATCAATTCCTCATCTGATGCATCTGGCTTTACCGTTCTCAGATTTTCTGCTATTGTCCCTGAAAACATTGTATTTCCCTGCGGAACATAAGAAAACAGTTTTCTTGCCGATGCGCTAAGTAAAATCTTCTCTTCTCTGTTTTCCTCAGCGCATACCCACATACTACCTTCTTTTGGACAAAGAAGTGCTAGTATCAAACGAAGCATTGTTGTTTTTCCTTCACCTGAAGGACCTACAAGAGCAACCACTTCATGCGGAAATGCCTGCATTGAAGCATGCTTAAATACCTCTGTTCCAGTATGATAGGTATACCCCATATTCTCTACAACGAGTCCCATACCTCCCATTCGATATTTTTTTTCAAACACTTCCACTTCTTTATCATGACTATAATCTTCCTGCGGCATCTCTACAATATCCATTAGACGTCCTGCTGAAATCGTAAGTGATACTGCTGACGGGATTAAGCCTGCAAGTGAATTTACTGAACTTGTCAATGTACCTGATAATGATAAAAACATTGTCATTGTACCATAACTGATTACCCCGCTCCATACACGGTAAATTCCCCATCCGTAGCAGCTGTATGACACAATAAAACCAATGATAGACATCAAAATAGAAGTAAGAATTGACATTCTCTGAAACTCAAGGCGCATTCCAATGTATTCTTTTTGAAGAGAACCCAATTTTTCGATATAAAATTTAATAAGATCAAAGGCTTTGATTGTCTGAATGTTTGAAAAAGTCTCTTGATTAAATCCATATAGCTTTGCATTCATCTGCGCACTGCGCTGATTATTTTTACTCATACGCTTTAAAAGCGGCTTTGACAGCAATGCACTAAATGGAATTCCAAGCAATGCAAATATTGCAAATGTCGGATCATAGTAAATTACAATTGCAAGCGCACTGATAAAACGAACTGTATAAATGATCAGGTTAGGAATCCAGTTTAAAATACCGCTTGCAATGTTTGATGCATCTGAACTCCACCTTGTCACAAGATCACCAGTATGATATGTAGTAAGCGATTCCCAATCAGTAACCATCATCTTCGCAAAAATATCATTTTTTATTTCGGTATCCACTTTCAGGTTAATGAGTGTAGACGCATAGCCTGATGCCTGTGCTACCAAAATATTTCCAATTGAAAATCCAATCATTGCCGCAAATGTACTGATTAATCGCCCCGTCTCATGACCTGTTATAATATCAACCAGATCTTTTGAGATTAAACTAGATACAAGTGAAACACCCGTACCCATAACACCAAGAAGCGTATACAGCACCATTGCCTTCCAGTAACGTCTGGCATACTGGCCAATCCATAAGCCCTGACGAGTCAGCTTGCGCAAGCTATCCTTTTGAAGATATTTTTTAATAAGGCTAAGTTTATTCTTCAATTCTGTACTCTCCTTCTGACTGTATCTGATCAATCGCATCCTTCATGCGCCCTGCAGCAGACGGCTCTTTGGTACACAAAAAGTAGAAAATTGGAATCTGCTTGGCTAGCTTTTCTGCACAAGTCAAATTTTGATTCAACATCTCCTCCTTCCAAACTGGTGAAATCATCCGCTGCATCACGCGCACAATTTTCTGATCATTTGTCAATAACTCAAAATGATCATTATCTGAACGACCTAAAAGAACTATTCCTCCAAGCGGATACGATTTTGTCGATGCTATGCCAGATGTGCCACACCATGGCATTCCATATACGATTGGATGTCCCTTTGAACCTAGTTTATTTACATTTTGTCCACTACTGTCCTGCTTACCAATATTCCATCCAATTAAATTTAAATCTCCATTTATGATCTCAGTGCCAAACTGTTCTTTCCAAAGATTTGTATGTGTACTTTTACCCATTCCAGAATGACCTGAAAAAATCCATACTTGATCTCGATAAAGAATTGATGCTGAATGAATTGCAAAAAAGCCCTGTCTCTGAGCAAAGAATAAAAAGAAATGACGTATCGCATGAAACAGTTCTTCCTTTGCTTTCTCCTTATCCCAGCCTTTCACGTAAACCTGAACAAAACGCCCATCTGCTGTCATATGTGCTTCCCGAATCTGATTCATGGATGGAAATCGTACCAGATACCCCTCATTTGTTTTATTTACTTCTAGCTCTTCATTTCGGATTAGTGTCTGTCCATTTGGATGGACATGCGGTACACTCTGAAGCAGCTCGATTTGCATGTCAAGTTGCTGCACATTCTGCTTACTATTTTTATCTTTACAGGATTTATAAGAAATTGTATCGAAAAAAAAGGGATCAAACTGAGACGAAATCAATTCTCTATCACCATACAAATAAATTATCATTTCTGCGATCTTTAAATATCCTGCCAGCACCTGATTCGTCGGATAGCAACCATTTTCATCGCGCTCAAACTCAGGGCACTCCTGCAAAATTTCAAGCGCAATCAGTTCCTGTACAAATTGTTTTACGTCTTGTCGTATCTCATCTCGAATTTCATCATTTAATTTTTCTTCATTATCCTGTGCATATTGCTCCACAAGTCTTTCTGCAAGAACACTCTGTGTCATTGGCTCATCCAGTTCATTCCACAAAAATACACCTGTATCATTTAATACAATACCTTTTTTTTGATCGGCTACCTTTTGTCCATACGGAAACAGATACTGTACTCCTGCAATTTTCTTTAGACAATAGCCCTCCTGACGTTTAATCCACATCCGCCCTTCCTCCTTACTGCTTTTGAAAAAGAAAGGGGCTATCGTTGATAGCCAACAACAGCCCCCGTTCTTTTTTCTTATTTGTTGATTCGCTAATTCAATGGCTCAACTGACCTACAGCCAATCATTCATCCGATGATTAATCGGTGATAGAAACACCAGTTATTGCCAATCCTGCATCAGAGGTTACAATCAAATCTCCTAAACCAATATTATCATTTTCATTATTATGATATGTGTATCGAATTGTTAATGTTGTTCCGGTATTTGCTCCTACAAGTGTTCCGTTTGAACCACTGTAAGTGACTGTCTGATTAAACGAAATTGTCAATAGCTGTGCATCATTCTTATGATCAGCCTTATGCTGTCCATTTACCTGAATTCTATAATCACCTCTTCCAGTCTGTGGAGTCTGATGAATATAAGCAGATGCAGTATAACATCCACTTGCTGCATATACACTCTCTGCAAGACCCTGGTCAACCGTTACCATTGGTTTTGAATAGTTAGCCATAATAAAAACCTCCCTAAAAATTATTTTTATAAAATATTTTCGAAAACACTTTACCAATACTATTCTATTTTCTATTGACATTTGGATTTTTCAACTTTTTTCAGTATATCACGCTAAGACGAGATGTCAATTACCTATGGTAAAATTTTTATTTCCTTAGCCCAGTATCTGACAATCTCTCATCGATACGAAGTAGCACAAGCACTTTAATTCCTACCGCAAGCACTCCATATAATTTCCAATTGATTGCCAATGAAAACAGGCGAAGCATTACCCTCCAATGAAGCTGCGATAATTCTTTTACCCTCGGATCTCTCACAAGCTTTTTAAATGCTTTTTTTACAAGCGGATCTGTATGATAATTTTTAACAAGCGCTCTTACTCTCTTTATTGATCCCGATCCATCGGTATATTCCATCTTTGCTGCAAAGAAAATTCCAAAGAATAAAATATATTCCATCAGCCCTGTTGCCGCATTTTTTATATTTTTATTCTCTGTATTTGTTTTATTCTTTTTTGCATAATCTCGAATCTGCTTTGCAATCGTTATCCAGCACTGACTTTGCTTGGGATTATATTGATAAGAAATTGACTGCTCATTTCTTCGGTAAATATATCCAATATCATCTAAAAAAGCATATCGTGCACCACTTAAACAACACTGCATATTAAAGAGCTTATCCTCTGCATATGAGAGATCTGTAAAAAGGATTTGATTTTCTTCAAGAAAATGCTTTCGGTATATATTTCCCCATACATAGGACAGTGTTCCTACTGAGAAGAAGCCTTGAAATCGAAAATCCTCTTGATCCTGCTCGATACCTGAAAAGCTTTCATGTGATGCAGCTTTTAACAGATTGCCCTTCCACAATCTCATATAATTGGACACAACAATATCAGCTTTGCTCTCTATTGCCCGATGATAAAATCGCTCAAAAACCTCCCCATCCGGTAGCAAATCATCTGCATCGACAAACATAATATATTCTGCCATTGCTTCTTTTAAGCCTATATTTCTTGCCATTCCAGCAGATCCACTCGGCATTTCAATTACTCGAATTTTGGATGTCTTTTTTGCATAACTTTGACAGATTTCAAGACTGTCGTCTTCTGACTTACTAACAATCAATAGCAACTCCCATTCAGCAAATTTTTGTGAAAGAACACTATCTATCATGTCACTCAAATATGCCTGTGCATTGTATACGGGCACAATAACAGAAATCATCATCACTTCTCTCCCACTATATTCCTACGTTTCTCATCATCGCTTTCTATCTTTATCTTAATACAAAATTTTTTCTTTGCAATCCTTTTATGGTTTTTTCTTAAAAAAATGGTATACTCATCATAAGAGCTATGCCTGATTTTCCTAATTTATTTTTTAAGGAGGTTTTTCTTATGCAACAATCAAACGAGTACTCTACCTTTCCTATTGATATTGAAAAGCTTTTGGCTGATGGCAATATCATTAAAATTAAGCCCCAGGGCTATAGCATGTATCCACTCTTTATCCCAGGGCGAGACGAAGCATGCATTGAGCACGTGGCTTTTTCCTCTCTAAAGCGTGACGATGTCGTCCTCTATCGACGCGATGAAAGTATCTTGGTTCTTCATCGCATCTGGAAAATCACAGGCGACTCCTTTTATATGGTCGGTGATAATCAAACACAAATTGAAGGACCTCTGCGAGCTGACCAAGTACGAGGAAAAATGATTGGATTTGTTCGAAACGGAAAATTTACCAACGTTCAAAATCCTTCATATCGCTTTTTCTCCTCTCTCTGGCTATTTTTACGCCCGATTCGGCCACTTGCTTGGAAGCTTATGAAACAACTTCGTAAAGCTTTTAAAGCGCTCACTCCTACAAAAAAGAAGTAGATTTAGACACATTGGAACGAGGACACAAATGATCATACCTATTAGGAAAGTCAAAAATGAATGATTGTACACTAGCGCAACTGCTCTCTTTGACAGCCATACTTCACCAGAAAGTAAAACCGCATATTCGAAAAGATCCATTACATACCGTCTTGCATTCATCTTGATATATTCTCCAAAAAATATCACAATTCGGTATATGATCTGTATTAGATAGGCTAAACAGGTTCCAAGGAGTACTCCTGCTGTACCAAATGGAACCACCAATGCCAATGATACGACTAAATTGACGACTGCTGAAATGACAGAAAGTGTTTTCTCTCGATTAAACAATCCACTAACGCTCATCACAACCGAAATCGGCTGTCCAATTCCAAGCAATACACACGCTGTAACTGACAAAAAAACAGAGATTGGATCCCACATAAAATCGGTTCCAAGCCAAATATCCTCAACAAATGGGTCAATTAACACATACAAACCACACGCAGCAACTGCTACAATCAGAAAAAATAAAAAAGTCATCTGCCTGAGAACCTGGTAATTTCGTTCTCGGTCAGACTCTACAAACATATTTCCAACACCCGGCTGAATGCTTGATGCCAGCGCACGAATAATATTGCTCACTGATCGCGTGATAAGCCCGTAGTTACTAAAAATTCCTACTGTGGCGACATTGATAAATCCAGAGATAATTAGATTATCGGTTCCACTCAAAAGATTCATTGACAGTTTTGAGACAAACACATTTTTTAAGTCATCAAAAATCTTTGAGACAAGCTCTTTTTTGGGCTTTTCTTTTTTAAATTGGACCAAAAATGGATATTTTTTATCTACATAGCGATTGATACAAACGTTTAATACGGTATCACCGATGATTCCAGTAATTAACGCTGGCAAATATTCTCCTGTAAAGGTTACAAATAAAATGATTGCCGAATATCCAATGATGTTGGTCAATATCGTTGCGACGCTGACGACGTATTCATTCTGATCAGCAATCAGTAGCGACTTTTTGTAGGAGAGCGGATACGAAATGACCGTTCGAAGCAACCACAAAAGGTAAAGTGTTCTCACATAGCCAAGAGAATAGCTCTCATTTTTCATAAACAGATGAACAAACGGTGTAATCAATAAGCCAATTCCACCCAGCACAAATGCAAATAAATAATAAGCCTTTCGGTACAGATTCATAAGTGCTGCTATTTCTTTATCATCCTGATGCACAATCGCACTGTAGAGATGATAGACAATGGCAGTTGAAATTCCAAGCTCGGTCACGGAAAGCATTGCAATTACATTAGAAATTACACCATTCATGCCGACTAGCTCAGTTCCTATGTATAAGTTCATTGCCCTTTGGCTCAAAAAACCAAACAGCAAAAGCACCAACTGGGATAGGAGGCTAAAAAAACTATTTTTAAACAGACTTTTTATTTTCATAGCTTATTTTATCCTATTTTTAATTCTATTTTAATTTTGCTTTTTTAGCTCAGCAGTTTTTTGCTGTGTATAAGGAATTTCTACATCCTGTAATCCCGCATTCTCATCAACCTTTAAGACCTTGCAACGAAAGACAACTGCTAGCACAGAGAAAAACATTCGAAGCATATACCAAATTGGTTTTAAACCGGAATGCATACTGGCACCAGCTGTTCTTGGATGCATGACTGCTGGAACCTCTACTACCTTAAATTTCAGAAGAATCATTTGCATAATCATATTGGTATCTGGGTACTTATCATCAAAATGGTTGTATTTTGAATAATATAGCACTGCCTTGCGGCTTAGTCCCTGAAGACCAGTCGTGGGATCTGCAATCTTTCTTCCTGCTGCTACCTCAATCATAAAGCGAAATAAATGAAAAGCTATTTTTTTTGCAATAGAAATTGAAAAATCAGCACTTCCATTCATAAATCGAGAGCCAAGCACAATATCTGGATAACGGCCATCCTCATCCTTTTGGCGAAGGCGATCATAGATAACTGGAATATTGCAGACATCATGTTGACCATCTGCATCCATTTGAATCACATATTTATAGTCTCTTCGCACTGCATACTTATAACCCAGTTGAATTCCACTTCCATATCCAAGATTAAACACGTGAGTAACGACAGCATGTCCTCTTGCCTTTACAAGCCAATTCGTGCTGTCCACTGATGCATCATTCATAACAAGAACATCTGCAATCTCGGATATTTCTGGCCTTTCCAGCTGATCTAATACTTTTCCTATATTAGCTGCCTCATTATAAGCAGGAATAATTACCAGCACTTCTTTTTCCCTCATGTTGTCCATCTCCTTATCTCATCATAGTCAGCAACTGATTGATTTCTTCCTTGTTTTCTTTATTTCGTTCTCGAGCGCATTTTGCATATATCTGACGCTTCTTCGGATCCGCAATAAGTTCTTCTATACACTTTGCGATATCCTCTGGTGATAACTTACATAAAATGCCATCTACGCCACTTTCAATCTGCTCCCGGTTGCCATTGCAATCAGATGCAATCACTGGACATCCCAAAACCTGTGCCTCTTGAATTGCAATACTCTTTCCCTCAAAGCGAGTCGCATGCACATAAAGATCAGCCTGAGCATAGTACGGATATGGATTTTCGACTGCACCAAGCAACAAAAAGTCCTCTTCGAGTCCAAGCTCTTTGATCTTTTTCTCCAGTTTTTCGCGCTCGTTTCCTTCACCGAGTACATACCATCTCGCTTTGCAGCCCGACTGCTTGACTAGCTTCATTGCATCAATCGCAATGTCATATGCTTTCTGGTAGGTTAAACGTCCCACTGTAAGAATGCGAATGCCTTCGTATTGATCGGTAAATCCGCCTGCCTCATTTGCCATTTTTTTGACTTGGCTACGGTCAATGATGTTATGAAATACCCCCACCTTATTTTGATACTGTGGATAGCATTTTAAAAAATGTGCCTTTACCTCATCAGATACAGCAAAGATGCGATCCATCTTCTCATAACAGTCTTTATCCATAAATGGTGTATAACCAGAACTTTCATAATCAATATGTACAAATGCAACCTTTTTCTTTGCCTTCACATGGTCTGCCACATAATAGGTAGACGCCCCCTCCAGATAGGCAACTGCCAGATCAAACTCTTTTTCAAAGCGCTCACTTCCATCGGACAGCACTCGCCACAAAATCTTATCTGGAAGCATAGTCCCCGTCTGCTTCATCTGTTTCCAAACCTGAAGCATATATGATACTTTCTGAAACCAGTGACCATTTTTTATCATTTTTCGCATCACCGTACGCACCAAATCTTTTCTACCATCTTCTGTCAAAACAGACTCGGTGCTAAAATAGGGATTTCTCAAATGTACATATGATGGAAGTTCATCTGCCATCTCGCCTTGAGCCATAATTACATATAAGGATATGTCATACTTGTTCGGATCAAGAGCAGAAAATAGCGATAGTAGAGCCACCTCTGCCCCAGCTCTTCCCAGTGTATTGATTACAAATAATACTTTTTTCTTTTTCATATGCATACCACCGTTTAGATATCTCGCACATCTTTTCCAGTAAGCTCGGAAAGTGCCTTTAACATTCGTTCATTCTCCTGATTTAGTAAAGACACCTGCATTGCAAGCTCCTGTGTCTTCAAAGACAGCGATGAAATTTGAACACTTAATTCATAACCACTCCACACGGCAACTGCTCCAACCAGAAACATCGCCACAACTGTACCTTCACCAATCAGATAACACCATGAAGACAAAACAGGTATGGCTCCGACTAGGACTAGTCCAATTCCGATTCCTTCCCACGCCACTGCTAAATTTACAGTAAGTTTTTTTACTGCATGCAAGTAGAATGTAAGTCCCATAATTAAAAAACCTGTTGTGCTTATTCCAATTCGTACGATTGCTGCTATGCTCATTGTAAGTCTCCTCTCCCTGCTTTTTCATTAATAAATTTTGTATTTTAAACTTATGACTTTCATCATGAGTTGTTGACATTTATCGTTGACATTTGTGATCGATCATATGCCTTTGCCGACGGCTTTGGTCCTTTTCCCCTCGGAATCAAGGAACCACTGCAAAAGATATGCGTATCCATATTTTTCTCAATCCATCGCAGTCTCGCATAGGCCATTGTCCAACCTGCAAATGAGCCTGCCACCACACCCATGCCATACCAGATGGGTGAGAGATGGGTTGAAATGATACTGCCTACAAATGTAATAGAGCAAAAGACAACTGCTGTCAAGACTGCCCCCTTTAAATCATTAAAATAATAAAGAAAAATAATTGCAGAATACATCAAAAACAAAATAAAGTAGCCCACTGCAAGTGACGGATAAATCTTCATTGTCATTCCTGAAATTCCAATTGTCGGCAAAACAACAATGCAGATTAAATAAATCACTACAGATATAATAAATTGAATTCTTGCCAGTGTCATCAGCTCACTTGCCAACTGACGAAACATTCTTTTTTTTGCATTCTGAATATCGGCTCCTCGTCCTCCAATGACTGCTTCCGAATACAGCTTATATTTCTCATGAAAATACATCTCAACTCGGGCAATAAAGATAATTGTTGCCGAGATATTCGTAAACATCGCAAGACAGGATGCCATATCATACGGCTGATTACAGACAAAGCTATCCACAACCACCATTCTCATATCTGTTGTCCAAAATACAAAGTTGTGCACATATAAGCCCAAAATATAGAGGAAGTTGGTGACAACCAGCTGCCAATACATTTTGAAATAGGAGAGTACTGGCTTATAACGATTGCTGTTTTTTCGAAAATACCGTTTTACAAGTGCATTTTCGAGAACTGCCGTTAAGAAAAATCCGGCATCCATCGCTGCAAGCATACTCTGAGTAATTCCCCAGTGGCAGATATACCGAAGAAACAAGGACAAAAAGAACGCAACCAGCATACCTACTATATAGTACTGGGCAATTCTTTGATAATCCTTACAGATCGACAGATAAATCATCGAATAAAAGACAAACACCAGACTGATATAGCACCAAAAACCAGCAAACACATAGGCGACACTCACGCCTCCAACAAAATGCTCCCACAGACAAAATGGAATTCCGACAAGACAGCTTAACACAATGTTTAGCATCATTCCGATATGGTAACACGGCAAAATATCCTGATAGCGTTCCTCGTAGATAACATCGGAAATATAGCGCGACAGCACTGCATTAAACGGCGATGCTGTCAACAATGAGAAAATAAAGGTATAGAGGATTGTACAGGAAAATATCTCACGTTGGGCATAACCTAGTGTTGAAAATTTTAAGAAATATTCCATCAAAACTAAGTTAATGATGATTGCAAACATCGGCGCTACTGTAACCAATGTACTGTAAAAGAAACCGATCATATTTGTTGTCAGCGTATTTCTTCCAAAAATTTTATTGAGCCTTACTCCAATTCCAGCCATTATTTCACTCCTCCTCTCTTCATTCTTCTTTTGGAATCACCACAGGCGGCTCTGTCCATTCAAGCTTCATATTATTTGCAAAATCTCGATAGATTTCCCAATATGTCTTTTGCATATATTCAACTCTATATTTTGCCATTACACGACGATAACCGTTCTCACCCATTGCAAGACGCATCTCCTTCTTCTGAGCCATCTCAACCATCGCCTTAGCAATCTCCTCGACATTCATGATATGGGTAATCATTCCTGCTGGTCCAAAATCATCGCTCTCACCATAGATTAAACCATGACAGTTTCCAACATCAGTTGCAATCACCGGCTTATGCGCTGCATAACTTTCAAGAATAGTAAGTGGCTGACCCTCACTGACACTTGTTAAAATTGTCATATCCATTCGTCCTAGATAATCCTTAATGTTGATTCGTCCAGTAAACTCAATATCCTCAGAAAGACCAAGTGTCTCGGAAAGTTCAAAGCATTCCTTCGCATACTCCTCATCCTCATCCCAGGGTCCCATGATCCATAGTTTCAAGCGTGGCTCTTTGGCTTTTGCAAAGGCAAATGCCTGAATCATTGTCTTAACATCCTTTATCGGTGTAACACGAAGAACAGCTCCGATATTGATTTTCACCTCATCCTCAGGCTGCTTTCCGGCAATATTTTGCAAGTTTTCCACGCGGATTCCATTAGGCGTAACTGCTGTTTTCTCTGGTGGACACCCCAGTTCAATCTGAAGCTGTCTTGCCTGCTCAAAGAGACTTGTGACTAAACTACTCTCCTGATAAGCAAGCTTTGACATCTTTCGAAACTGATCAATCCAGATATTTTTATAGATTCCATTTACCCACTTTGCCTTGATCAGTTCCTCTTCTCGTTCACGTGTATAGATTCCATGCTCCGATACAAGCAAACGGCTTCCATATATGTGCTTAGCCATACTGCCTAGCACACCAGCATAACCAGTTGCTACGCAGTGATACAGATCTGCCTTTGGAAGCTCCATCTGCAATGTAATAAACAATGGAAGATAGATGGATCTCATTGTCCACAAAAAATCCGAAAAAACGAGCTGACTATATTTTAAATTGTAGCAGTCTGTAACAGCAAGCAGAAAGTCCTCTCCCATCAAAAGATCATTGAGTGAGATATCATTTTTCTGAAAAAGATCAAACAATATATTCCACTGTACATCTTGATCCAATATCAAACTTCTAAGAGCCCTATACTGTTCTTTATTTAAACGATGTCTTCTTCTGTGTTTTTTATTCCAATCTACATCCTGCAAATATAATTCATATACCTCTGACACATTTTCTGGGAGTTCATACGCATACTTTCCACGAAGTGAGCGATTCGCTGCAATTGCCAAAATCACAAATTCAGTCTTCGGAAACAATCGAATCATACTGTGTATCCAGCTCGACACACCGCCAACCACAAATGGATAGCATCCCTCTGCCACAATACATACCCTCATGCGACAACTCCTTTCGTTATTTTTGTGTTTATTAGTATTAAACGATCAATTTATTTTTCGTTTGCACTTATTTTTGTCTTCTCAGTCATAATAAAACAGCTTGTGTGATGCTCCTAATGTCACCATTACAGTGGACTCTTCCACTCCAATCAACCAGACATTATCCTCTATCTTCTGATAGGTGCCACCTGTCACATCAGTTACAACTTCTCCACTTGTTCGAAGAAGAAACCATGCCGTTTCGCTTCCCTCTGATGCATGAATCAGAATTTTATCTTCACTTTCACTTTTGGCATCTTCATAATTAAGTGACAAAAAACGTCTGATACGACTATCACACTCAGAGACCGTGGTACCTGCAAAATTAGAAAATGGCTCCCAGTAGGTGATTGTATTAGCCATCAGCTTCTCGGATAGTTTTTCCCAACCATCCTCATCAGACTGCGGATAGGCAGCTCTACTCACATCGGCAAGAATGCATGTATAGCCAAGTGCTGTCTCCACACTTCTAATCCGCAAATCCTGACGAAATGTATGCTCATACCCATCAATCAATGCATTCTGCCTTGTCACCTGATTATTTTCATAGCCGACAACATCACTCGTCTCTTTAATACCTTTGACAACTGTGCGAACCTGGTTCAAGAAATCGCTATCTAATGCTGTTTGAAGTTCCTCGTCGGATCTGTCTGATGCATAGAGCGACGCAAATTGATAATCTGGAAGTATTTTATTCCAAAACGATTCATCCTCATCGACCTTTTCTACGATGGAGGTATCTGATACACTGTAGGCAGAGTAACCCATCTCGCCCTCTTCCTCATTTACGGCCTCCATATAGTATTGAACATCCTCCCCATTTGGCTTTGCCGTATCAGAATAATCAAATTGCATTGCCATCATACTGGAGAGTCGAAATGATGTTTTGATGTTTATTGATGAGAAGGTTGGCCAAATAACATCGCGAAACAGTCCTCTCATCGTCTGACTGTACATCTGGCGCAATGCCAACGTATTCTCATTCACCGTTCCCGGATAGTTCACTGCGATAAAGTTCTGCGCATTAATCACCGGATAAACCGTGTACGACTGCATTTCAGACAGCATTGCAGCGACAAGACCTAACCCGGTCGCATCTGACATATAGTCACCAATCACAGCAAAAACCGATGCCGTGTCAAAATTTTTTCTCCAGATAAGAGGAGGATACTCTTGAATCTTCACATCTGGATTCTCAAGCATTCCCTTCATATAAATCTTTGTGCCACTTGTCAGATGGTACCAAGGGAATGTAAGCTCAAGGTCTTGATTTTTCTTCTCTTCCTCGGTTTCTGCTTTATAAATCGCTTCTCCACCCAACAAAAAACCACCATATAGATGGATTCCCTCTGCCGTCACATGCTCACTTGTAATCTCGTTAATGCCAAGCAAACGACGTAACAGCTTATGACTGCCAACAACAGAAACATCCGGAAGCTTTCCAAAAATCAGATTCACACCATTTTCCATGCTACTTTGTAAGCTGCGAATCTGCTTGGTATCGTCCCAGTCAACATAGTCTGGATCAATTAAAATAAATTGTGGTGTTTTCTGTTTTTTACTTGAGATTGCCTCGTCATAATCAAAGATCGACTCATAATATTGAAGTTCTCTTTTCATATATAAGGCCCAATTTCCAAGCATCTCTCCCATTGTTCCTTCCTTGTCGGAACCAATACATACAATACACGGATTCTGTGACCACTTTATGAAATTATCGTCCTGTTGATCCAGATTATCGCTAGTCGAAGCAAGATATACACTGTCCGCTCCTGGAAGCTCCTCCACATTTTTGGCATACTGGTTCGTGCTATAGTTATTCCAGTGATCCTTTGCCATATTCAAAAACTGAAACAGGAAAAAGACAATTGCCATTACAATCGTAATCGCTGCATAATTTCTGCGTGATACCATTACTCTTCCTCCTGTTCCTTTGGATTGTTATAACCATAATCAATTGCCAGATTGTAAAGACACTCTACATTCTGATGAATATAATAGCAGACAAAATCATCTGTCTCATAATACACCTTCATCTCATTCGGATACAGCTTCATAAATGCCTGTGCCCAATAGTACATATGAGACATTGTACTCCAACGCGCATCAGCTGTATAAGCCGAAATACCTCCACCTATATTGATTGGTGTTTTTGCTCCCTCTTCTGATACTGGTTGAAGATCAATTCCATTGGCACTTCCAGCATAGTTGATTGGCTGTTTCTCGATAAAGAAATACACATATTCTGTTGGAAGCGTAATCTCGGGATTCTTTTCTAAATTCATCAATTGTTTTAAATAGTTTTTCAGTTGTTATTTCATCAATTTTGTTTAGAACTAGAATAACAGGAACATCATTATTTTTTAAACTTTCTAAAATAAACATATCTCCTTTACCTATACCTGATGCAACATCTACCACGAATAAAATTAAATCTACATCTTTTGTCAGAGCTAAAGCCTCTTTATTTAATACTTTACCTAGTCTATTTATAGGTTTATGTATTCCTGGAGTATCCACAAAAACTATTTGGGTATCTGAATCATTATATATCCCTTGAATAATGTTTCTGGTTGTTCCTGAAACATTGCTAGTTATGGCAACTTTTCTATTAATTATAGTATTTATTAATGTACTTTTGCCAACATTAGGTCTTCCGATTATACTTACAAATCCACTCTTCATAATTTACCTCTTTAAAATAATGCTATAATTTTAGGAATGAAAATAAAACAACAAATGATAAATACCATAATACTACTTACAAAAGCTGCTGCACTACCACAATCTTTAGCAACTTTAGCTAAAGGATGAATTTCTTTCG